>CDYM01029409.1_pt1 | contig 222539 bp, 200 predicted proteins | sample 554981 | NCBI WGS metagenome assembly CDYM01 (sample SAMEA3182081, study PRJEB8094) | gut metagenome | biome: human; feature: gut; material: Stool; isolation source: human stools | place: Canada | collected 2012-12-04 | reverse complement strand
GTACTGGAAATTATCAAAAGCTATTTGGATGTGGATTGGGTGGAACTTATCAGCAATGCCACGACAAAAAGCGTTCCCCCAAGAGACTACACCATGATACTGACCGTTCCCGAAACAGACTATGAAATAATAGGAGCATTTGCAACAGCATCCATTCCTGAATACATCCTGAATTGATAATGATATATTAAGCAGATAAGCCTGCATATCATATAAAGCAAATGAAGAAAACTTGGTTGTTCTTTTCGTTTGCTTTATTTTTATCCTCTACCACAAAGATGATAAATTAAATAATACAAAAAAACACCCGACTTTACATTCTTGGGTGTAAAGTCGGGTGTTTGTTCTGTAAAACATTGATTTTCAATGTTTATTGCGGTGCGTACGGGACCATAACCCAGAACCTCGGTATCGGTCCACAGGTTGGTGAAGGTCACGTAAAGCCGCAACTGCTGCATGGCTATCTTGCTCGCAATCTTCTTGGGGAAGGTATAGCCGAACTGCACGTTGCGCAGACGCAGATACGAAGCGTCCTGATAGCCCAATGCGGTAATATAGGCCGGAGCCTGGACCATGTTGGGGGCCGGAGCCTCGTTCGACGGGTTGTTGACGGTCCAGTAGTTGCGGCGTATGCCGTTACGCTTGCCGGTCATGTCGCCACCCTGCGAGAACGACGTCAGATAGGGATTGTACATCGTACCGCCCATCGAGATGTAAAGTTCGGCAGACAGGTCGAAGCCCTTGTAGAAGAAACTCGTCGATATGGAGCCTACCCAGTCGGGATCGCGCTTCATGATCACGCGGTCGTTGTCAGTAATGGTATGGTCACCGTCGGTATCCTTGATCTTGATGCTTCCGGGCGTGGCGTCGGGCATGTGCGAACCCGAAATGTCATCGCCGATCTGCCATATGCCGTCAAACTCATAGTCGTAGTAAACATTCATGGGCTGGCCGATGAACCATCTGTTGTTCACGTCATTGGCCGGGTTGCCGTTCTCGTCGAGCGAACCGTCGATCTTGAGAATGCGGTTGTCGTTCTTGGCAAACGTCAGGTCGATGTTCCACTGGAAGCCGCGGATCTTCAAAGGTACGGTATTGATGGTCACCTCGACGCCGCGGTTGCGGACCTTGCCCAGGTTGACCAGCTGGTTGACATAACCCGTGGACTGGCTGAGCGACTTGTAGATCAGAAGGTCTGAAGTCAGCGTATTGTAGAGTTCGATGCTGCCGCCCAGACGGCCGTCGAAGAAGCCGAAGTCGAGACCGATATTGGTCGAAGTCGAGGTCTCCCACTTGAGGTTGGGGTTGGGAAGCGTCGTGTCGGGCAGATAACCCACCGAAGTCACGTTGCCGAATTCGGTCATGTACTTCTCGGTAAGGCCCAGCGTCGTGTAGGGCGATACGCCCTGGTTGCCGACCTGACCCCACGAAAGGCGCAGCTTGAGGTTCGAGAGCCAGCGTACGTCCTTGAGGAAAGACTCCTCGCTGGCACGCCATGCAAACGACGCCGACGGGAAATAACCGAACTTGTTGTTGCGGCCGAAGACCGACGAACCGTCGATACGCAGAGCCGCAGTGAAGAGATAACGGTCCTTGTAATTGTAACGTACACGGCCGAGGAACGACACCATGCGACGTTCGGACAACTGGTAGGTCGGAACTCCGTACTCCAGGGCCGAACCTATGGCATTGTACGAGAGGTCATCGTTGGCGAAGCCAGTGCCGTTGACACCCAGCGACTTCCATGTTATGACGTTGATACTCTGCATCAACGTGGCGTCGATACGGTGACCGCGGCCGAGATCCTTCTTGTAGTTGAGAATATTCTCGAGCAGGTAGTCGAAATTCGAACTTCCAGTAGTGGTGCCCTTGCCCTGCGTACTCTGACCGGTCGTGTGGTCCAGACCCAGATAGGAGTTGCTTTCGACATTGCGGGCGTTCATGCTCGCATTGAGGCGGTACGAAAGGTCCTTGTATATCTTCCAGTCGGCGAAGAGGTTGATGATGAACCGGTCGGTCTTAGAGCGGTTCTCCGCATTGTTGATGTTCCACAGGGGGTTGTAGTGCGACTCTCCGGCTTCGGTCACGTCCTTGCGCAGCGTCACGCCGTCGTCCTCGTAAACCTTGGCCAGCGGCGGCATCGTCACGAACAGATTGAACGATCCGTCGGCCGTCTCCTTCCATGCACGCGAATACGAGAGGTTGGCTCCCATCGACAACGTGCGCGTAATCTTCTGGTCGATGTTCAGGCGTCCCGACAACTTCTTGAACCCGGAGTTCGGAACCATACCGTCCTGAGTATAGAGGCCTATGCCGAAAGCATATTTGGTCTTGTCATTGCCGGCCTGCACCAGAACGTCGTGCTTCTGCTGGAAAGCCTTGCTGATCATCAGCTTCTCCCAGTCGACCCACTCGCCCGAGTCGAGAACCTCCCTCATAAGACCCGGGAAACAGCTCTCCTCGTCATAGGTACCGTAGGCCTGAATGTAGGCCTCCTTGCGGTATGCAGCCCATTCCGGTCCGTTATAGAACTCGAAATTGCGCTGAATGTCCTGCATGGCGACATATCCGCTGTACGAAATGCGGGGTTTGCCCGAGAGTCCGCGCTTGGTCGTGATAAGTATCACGCCGTTGGCGGCACGTGCTCCGTAGATCGACTGCGAAGATGCGTCCTTGAGTATCTCGAGCGAAGCGATATCGTTGGAGTTGATGTCGTCGATGCTGGCCATCGGCACGCCGTCGACGATATACAACGGCGAATTGTCGGCCGAAAGCGAACGGCGGCCGCGGATCAGGACGGTAGACGTACCGCCCGGCTCGGCGCTGCCAAGCGAAACCTGCACACCGGCTGCCGCACCGCGAAGCATCTCGCCCACGTTGGTCGTCGGGGTCATGTTCAGCTTCTCGGCCGAAACCGAAGCTATCGAACCGGTGACGTCGCTGCGGCGCTGTGTACCGTAACCGACAACTATAACCTCGTCAAGCTGCTGGAAATCCTCCTTGAGCACCACCTCGTGCGGAGCGCCGTCATTGGCAACCTTGACCTGTGCCGTGGCGTAGCCTATGAACGAGACCTCCAGAGTGTCGCCGTCGGCAACGGCCAGCGAAAAGCGTCCTTCGAGATCGGTACTCGTGGCCTTCATGTTGTCGCTGACGGACATCACGGTGGCACCGATAACGGGCTGGCCCTTCTCGTCGACAACTCGCCCCTCGTACTTCGATGTGCCCGACGACGAACCCTTTCCGGAAGGTTTCCCGTCACTGTCATCATCAGTAAGGACGATGTTCCGGTCGATGATGGAGCACTTGACCCCCGTGCCATCGAAAATCTCGTTTACGACAGCCAGAACGTCCTTGTCGGCTGCCTCGATCGTTACCCGACGGTCGACATCGACGGTCCTGTCGCTGTAAAAAAATGTGTAACCGCTTTGCAACTCGATTTGCCGGAGAACCTTGCGTACGGGCTCGTCCTTAGCCGATATGCTTATGGTACGGGTCTGCGCACCCGCCATAAACGACACCAGCATGCAAATCAGACAAAGCACACATAGTCTGAAATGCTTCATTTGTTTAAGGTTTTAGGTTAATAATATGTTCTGCCGACAATGTGTCGGCACACAGTCAGGTCAGGTCAGGTCGGGTCTCAATAGACCTCGATGATCTCGCGGCCCGTAACCGACGCACGGTCACGCGGATCAGTACGGCGGAAATGCATGTGCGACGAGTATCTGAAATGGTCGAGTATGGTTTCGAGGCTCTGGTCGGCAAAGACTCCCGTGAAGTTGTGTTCGTACAACATCGGGTTGCGGACAACGAACTCCACATTGAAGTGGTTCTCGATCATGCGGAACGCATCGGCCAGCGACGTGCGGTTAAGCACGATCCTGCCCTCGCGCCACGATACGACGCTCTCGACATCGGCCATGCCCACGGTAACGCTCTTCAACGTCTTGTCAAACGAGGCGCACTGCCCCGGCATCATCTCAATGACATGGCCGCGGCCCTCGTTGTCGGAATAGAGCAGGTTGACGCTGCCGTTGACAAGCGTGGTACGCACCGTACGCCGCGGATTGTCGTAGGCGTCGACGTTGAACTCCGTACCCATGACCTCGACCTGCATGGCCGGAGTGTGCACGCGGAAGCGCGTGCGGCCGTCGCGCGTAACCTTGAAATAGGCCTCACCCACGAGCTCGACGTCGCGGTCGGCAACGAAGCGCGTAGGATACTTTATATATGAATTGGAATTGAGCCACACCTGCGTGCTGTCGGGCAGCGTCACGGTCGAAACCATGCCGGCCGACGTGCGCAGTTCGACATACTCGACCGGAAGTTCGTCGGCGCCGCCATGCATCAACAGATAGGCCGTAACCGCAAGCAGGGGAACGAAAAGAACGGCTGCAACACGCTGGAAAACGCCGAAAATACGACGGCGGCGGCTTGCGGCGATGCGTCCGTGGACACGGCGCTTCGCGGCGGCGACATCGACACGGCGCATGGTGTCGAGCGTGTCGGCTGCAAACGTTATATAATATATGTGCTCGGCAATCTTGCGGTTCTCGTCGTCCGAAGCGATCCAGGCCTCGACGGCCGCACGCTCCCCGTCGCTCACGGCTCCCGCAAAATAACGGACGAGCAGGCTCTCGGAAATGTTGTTGTCAGTCATATTCCTCTGCTTTTTATATTATAGACCATTCAGAAACTTTTTTTCCTAAACTCCTGTGATTTTTTTGCAAATATTACTTTTTTGCCCGAAGTAATTATATCTTTGTCTTGAACGAACATGAAACATGACTCCCCGGCACAATTCGGACAAAGACCTGTACGGCAAACTGAAAAACGGTGACCTCGAAAGTTTCGATGCCATTTTCGACCGTTTCTACCCCGCGCTGTGCGCATACGGGGCCCAGTTCGTCTCGCTCCAGGACGCCGAGAACATCGTGCAGGACGTGATGCTGTGGCTGTGGGAGAACCGCGAAGGCATGATGATCGAAAACGCCCTCGGCACATACCTGTTCCGCGCCGTCAAAAACCGATGCCTGACGCTGATAAACCGTGGAGCCATCAGGTCGAAGGTCGTGAGCGACCTGCAGCAATCCATGAGGGAGAAGTTCGACTCACCGGACTTCTACGTCGTCGAGGACCTCGCCGAACACCTCGAAGCCGCACTGGCGGAGTTGCCGCCGACATACCGGCAGGCTTTCGAGATGAACCGTTTCCAGGGCAAAAGCTACAAGGAGATAGCCGACACGCTCGGCCTCTCGCCAAAAACCGTTGATTACCGCATTCAGCAGGCGCTGAAAAGGCTGCGCGTGGCCCTGCGCGACTTCCTGCCTATACTGGGCTCACTTCTGTACTGATACACCCCTCCGCCGGCATGTACGAACCTCCGGATACACTGCCGCTGCCGGAAAGAAAAAGGGCCTGGGTCTTTCGAAAGACCCAGGCCCCGATATTTACATTCGCGGCATGTCCTATCCCAGGAACGAGAGCAGGATACCGGCAGCAACGGCCGATCCTACCACACCGGCAACGTTCGGGCCCATGGCGTGCATGAGCAGGAAGTTGCTCGGATTCTCCTTCTGGCCCTCGATCTGCGAAACGCGGGCTGCCATCGGCACCGCCGAAACACCGGCCGAACCGATAAGGGGATTGATCTTGTTGCCCTCCTTTGCAAAGAGGTTCATCAGCTTGGCAAACAGAACGCCGCCGGCGGTTCCGACGCCGAAAGAGATGACACCCAGTGCAAGAATGCTGAGCGTACGTACGTTGATGAACGAGTCGGCCGTAGCGGTCGCACCGACGGATATTCCGAGGAATATCACGACGATGTTCATCAGTTCGTTCTGTACGGTCTTGCTCAGACGGTCTACTACACCGCACTCCTTCATCAGGTTACCCAACATCAGACAGCCGATAAGCGGAGCGGCGCTCGGCAGAAGCAACGAGGTGATGACCGTAATCATGAGCGGGAAGATGATCTTCTCGGTCTTCGACACGGTACGCAGCTGCGACATCTTGATGGCACGCTCCTTCTTGGTGGTCAGCAGGCGCATGATGGGCGGCTGGATCACCGGAACAAGTGCCATGTACGAGTAGGCCGCAATGGCGATCGGACCCAGCAAATCGGGCGCCAGCTTCGACGTCAGGAAGATCGAGGTCGGGCCGTCGGCACCTCCGATGATACCGATACTGCCGGCCTCGGCAGGCGTAAACCCGAGAGCAATAGCACCGAGGAACGTCAGGAAGATACCCAGCTGTGCCGCAGCTCCCAGCAGGAAGCTCTTGGGGCTGGCGATCAGCGGACCGAAATCCGTCATCGCACCTACACCCACGAAGATAAGGCACGGATAGATTCCCAACTTGACTCCGAGGTAGAGATAGTCGATAAGACCTGCCTTGGCAACGAATATGTCCCAGTGAACATAGCCGCCGGCAAAGAGCTCCGAATGGTACATCTCCGCTCCGGGAAGATTGGTAAGCAGCATACCGAAGGCAATCGGCAACAACAACAGCGGCTCGAACTTGTGCTTGATGGCAAGGTAGAGCAGCAGCATGGCTATCGCAATCATGATGACGAACTTGTAACCGCCCTCATTGAAGAATGCCATGAATCCCGACTGATTGACGAAATCAAGCAGGCTGTCGCCGACAAACGATGTTAAAATTGAACCTGTCATAATGCTGAACCTATTCGATGGTTAACAATACGGCTCCCTCGGCTACGGTCTCGCCTTCGTGCACGGCTATCGACTTTACGACTCCGGCGCGGTCCGAATCGATGTTGTTCTCCATCTTCATGGCCTCGACTACCACCAGCGTCTGTCCTACCGATACACTGTCGCCTTCCTTGACACGCAGCGACAATACCGTTCCCGGCAGCGGGCAGGATACATGATGTACTCCCGACGGCGCTACGGCCCCTACCTTCGGGGTCGGAGTGGCGGTTACGGGCGCTACGCTCAGGCCGGTCTCCTTCGGAGCCGGTACTACGTGCGGTTTCTTTGCGGCGGGGACTTTGCCTCCTTCGATCTCGACATCGTATGCAACTCCGTTTACCGTTACATGGGCAACGGTCGAAGCCTCGTTGATTTCATCTATCGAAACATTATACTGATGTCCGTTTATTTTCAGTGCGTAATCTTTCATTGTTCTGATTATGTTTATTTTTTACGTTCGGGCATTGAAGTAAGTCCGTATATTTTTGAACTCCACGGCGAGTAGGTTCTCGCTATGCGGTTGATGGTCAGCATCTCCGACTCGCGGTCGTGAATGGCGCTCTTGTAAAGCTTTATAGCCGTGGTAATGGCAACTACCACCTCGTCGCTCATGTGGACCTTGGCGGCAGGAGCCTTCTGACGGTGCAGCGTGAACACCTTGCCGAAGGCCTTCATCACGAAGACCATCAGTATGAGCATCACAATCACCAGCAGGAAACCCACAAGCGCTACCATCAATGCACTCGGCCAATCTACTGTATGTTCCATAGTACAATCGGTTTACTGATTACAAAGGTATGTTGGAATGTTTCTTGGCCGGGTTCTGCAAACGCTTGGTTGCAAGCGACTGCAGTGCGCGGATTATGCGGAAACGCGTATTGCGCGGCTCGATGATGTCGTCGATATAGCCGTAACGCGCCGCATTGTACGGATTCGAGAACTTGTCGTTGTACTCCTTCTCCTTCTCTGCGATGAACTTGGCACGCTCCTCGGGATTCTCGATGGCGGCAAGCTCCTTGGCGTGGAGCACGCCTACGGCACCGCTCGCTCCCATTACGGCGATCTCGGCTGTAGGCCATGCATAGTTGATGTCGCCGCGGATATGCTTCGAAGACATCACGATGTATGCACCGCCGTATGCCTTGCGCAGGGTAACAGTAACCTTGGGAACCGTAGCCTCGCAGTATGCGAACAGCAGTTTGGCTCCGTGGGTGATCACACCGCCGTACTCCTGTGCCGTACCCGGAAGGAAGCCCGGAACGTCGACAAGCGTTACCAACGGAATGTTGAAGGCGTCGCAGAAACGGACGAAACGTGCGGCCTTGCGGCTGGCATTGATGTCGAGAACGCCCGCCATGAACTTCGGCTGGTTGGCGATGATACCTACGCTCTGACCGTTGAAACGGGCGAAGCAGGTGATGATGTTCTTGGCGTACGACGCTGCCGACTCGAGATACTCGCCGTCATCGACAATGGCACGGATAACCTCGGCCATATCGTATGCCTTGTTGGGGTTGTCGGGAATGATCTCGTTGAGCGAATCCTCCAAACGTGCAATGCTGTCCTTGCAGAGAGCCAGAGGAGCGTCTTCCATGTTGTTCTGCGGCATGTACGAGAGAAGCTTGCGGATCAGGGCCATGCACTCCTCCTCGGTATCGACTGCAAACTGAGCCACACCCGACTTGGTGGTGTGCATCGAAGCACCGCCCAGCTGCTCCTGCGTCACGTCCTCGCCGGTTACGGTCTTCACAACCTTCGGGCCCGTGAGGAACATGTTCGAGGTCTCACGCTTCATGATGATGAAGTCGGTCAGGGCCGGAGAATAGACCGCACCGCCGGCGCACGGGCCGAGAATTGCGGAAATCTGAGGTATGACGCCCGACGACATCACGTTGCGCTGGAAAATGTTGGCGTAGCCGGCAAGTGCGTTGATACCCTCCTGGATACGTGCGCCGCCCGAGTCGTTCAGTCCGATGCACGGAGCGCCGTTGCGCATGGCCATGTCCTGCACCTTGCAGATCTTCTCCGCCATGGTGATAGACAGCGAACCCGCAGTCACGGTGAAGTCCTGTGCATAGATATAAACAAGGCGACCGTCTATCGTACCGTAACCGGTAACGACGCCGTCGCCGAACGTATGCTTCTTGTCCATGTCGAAGTCTGTGCAACGGTGTGTCACAAACATGTCGAACTCTTCGAAGCTGCCCTCGTCGAGGAGCATCTGTATACGCTCACGGGCAGTGTACTTGCCCTTTTCGTGCTGTTTGTCGATAGCCTTCTGGCCGCCGCCCAGACGGGCCTGTTCGCGATTCTCAATCAGTAAGCTGACTTGTTTCTGAATTTCGCTCATAATGGATTTTTATGTTTTCGTTATTTGTTCTTGTTCTCGCAAAGCTCGGTAAGAATACCCTGCGTCGACTTGGGGTGAAGGAAGGCAATGGTCATACCCTCGGCGCCCTTGCGGGGAGTTGCGTCGATCAGACGGATACCCTTGGCTGCGGCGTCCGCCAGCTGCTCCTCGATATTCTCGCAGGCAAGTGCCATGTGATGGATACCGACACCTCTCTTCTCGATGAAACCGGCAATGGTCGAATCCTCGCTCGTCGGCTCAAGAAGCTCGATCTTGGTCTGGCCGAGCTTGAAGAATGCCGTGCGGACCTTCTGGTCGGCAACCTCCTCGATGGCATAACATTTCAGACCCAATACGTTCTCCCAGTAAGGGATAGCCTCGTCAAGGCTCTTGACGGCGATGCCGAGATGCTCGATGTGTGATACTTTCATAATTCTTTAGGTTTTAGGAATTTTATAACGTGTTTTATAAATTTGTCAAGTTTGATCTCATTTTGCCCGAACAAACTTTACAAAGATACGCCTTCTTATCGAAATTAGAAAATTAATCCGCCCGTTTTTTCACATATTCCGTCGATATTCGCACATTGTCGGCAAGAATTGGCATTTGCAATGGACCTTTACGAAAATTATTCGTATCTTCGCTCGGAATATAATTGTCTCGCGAGATGAAAAAGCTCCTTCTGGCAACGGTCCTGATGGTTACGGCATTCGGTCTGCAGGTGCAGGCGCAGCGGGTTGCCCTCGGCGAAAAGGTCCCGAAAATCAAGATCCACGCCTGGCTCGACAACGCCGTACCCAAAAAGGCCCAATACACATATATCGAGTTCGTTCACTCGACGACAGTCCCCTGCATCGAGTCGTTCATGAAGATCAGGGAGTACTCCGACAGACTCGGCCCGAGACTCGGCGTGGTATTCATCACCGGCGAAGAGCCGCAAAACATCAACGGAATGCTGCGCGACTGCATCGGAGAGTATGTCGGTACGGCCCTCGACCCTACGGGCGAGATATTCGGGGCATTCGGCGTGACATATGTTCCCTTCGGCGTGGTGGTCGACAGCAAGGGCAAGGCCCTCTGGTTCGGCAACCCGATAACGATCGAAGACGATTTTTTCGACAAACTCACAACTGTCAAAAATGACACACACTAAAATACAACACTACGAAAAGGAGTACGTCGACATGCATCACGATTCGGCGCTCAACGTTACGCAGGGCGTGGAAGACCAGCCCATCGTAAACCCCCATTTCGTGCGCAAAAAACGCCGCGCACTCTCGACCGACGAATATGTCGCCGGAATACTCGAAGGAAACATTCCCGTACTTTCGCAGGCCATAACGCTCATCGAGAGCAACAACCCCGACCACTACGCGCAGGCACAGGAGATCATCGAACGCTGTCTGCCCCACTCCGGAAAGTCGGTGCGCATAGGCATCACGGGTGTTCCGGGCGCCGGCAAGTCGACATTCATCGAGGCAATAGGCAACATGGTTACATCGCTGCGGCACAAACTCGCGGTACTGGCCATAGACCCCAGCTCCGAGCGCAGCGGCGGCTCGATCCTCGGCGACAAGACCCGCATGGAGAGCATCTCGTCGAACCCCGACGTATTCATACGCCCTTCGCCTTCGGCCGGATCGCTCGGAGGCGTGGCCCGCAAGACCCGTGAGACGATAATCCTCTGCGAGGCCGCCGGGTTCGATGTAATCTTCATCGAGACCGTCGGCGTGGGACAGTCCGAGACGGCCGTGCACTCGATGGTCGACATGTTCATGCTGCTGCAGATTTCGGGCGCAGGCGACGAGCTGCAGGGAATCAAGCGCGGAATCATGGAGATGGCCGACATGATGGTGATAACAAAGGCCGACGGCGAAAACGTCAACAAGGCGCAGCTTGCCAAGGCTCAGTTCCAGAACGCGCTGCACCTCTTCCCGCTGCCCGAGTCGGAGTGGAGGGCAAAGGTCTACACCTGTTCGTCGGTTGACCACACCGGCCTCGAAGAGGTATGGAAAGGCGTCGAAGAGTATCTCGACCACATCGAGGCAAACGGCTATTTCCAATCGAACCGCAACCGCCAGAACAAGTACTGGATGTACGAGACGATAAACGAGACACTCAAAAGCGACTTCTACCGCAATCCCGAAATCGAAAAGCGCATAGCCGATGTCGAAAACCGCGTCCTCGATGCAAAACTGAGCTCGTTCATCGCGGCCAAGGAGTTGCTGGACATATACTTCGCCGACAAGCACAAATGATCCTGCTGCGCCCATACGCCGAAGGCGACACGCCGGCATTGTCATCGCTGCTCGCCGAGTGCGTACGCAACGTCAACTCGCGCGACTACACGCCCGAACAGGTCGAGGCGTGGTGCGCGGCCGGAGCCGACCCCGGGCGCCTGCATGCGAGGCTGTCGACGGGTTGCACCATTGTAGCCGAAAACGGCAATGCGGAGATAGTCGGGTTCGCCAACATGCATGACGACGGCTATTTCGACTATCTGTTCGTCGGAAGCCGCTCGCAACGGCTCGGCATAGCCTCGCGGCTCGCCGACGAGGCCGAACGTTATGCCCGCAGCCGTGGTGCCGCAGCCTTCACGTCGGAGGTGTCGATTACGGCCCGACCCTTTTTCGAGCGGCGGGGATATGTGACGGTGAAACGGCAGACGGTCATGTGCGGAGGTGTCGGGCTGGACAACTTCGTAATGAGAAAAGAGGCATGAAAAAAGAGGCTTGTTCGGAACAAGCCTCTTTTTTCATGGGTAATACTATCAAAATCAATATTCCAGATACTTCGTCAACTTGTCATTGACGAATGTATACATCACCCCGCCACCGCTAAAATAATAATATTCCAGTATCCTTACCTCTACTCCATCTGACACTCTGCGGGACATTATTCCGCCTCTGCCTTTGACAGTCTTAACCATCTCCATACTCATACCCAGTTTAATCTGCCGATTGGCTACCGCAGTCCCGTAATATTGCCCATACTTGCGAATCCAATAATCTCTCGCCCATTTTTCCGCAAGTTTCGTTTTTATTGCAATATCCTTTTCGTAATTGTTATAATTGCCATATGATGTATACCTGGTATACCTGCCATTATAGCCGAGGCCAATACAATAAACGTAGGCATACAAATCAGACGGTATGGTTTCCTCCGGAGGATATAAGGCTTTTATTTCAGGTTTATACCGTCGCAATCCCACTCCATAGACACCAAAATCTATATGTTCCCCATTTTCAATTACATGGTAAGAGATATATACTCCTCTATCATTTATCGAATCAACTTTGACCTCGTCGCAAAATTTCTCACCGTTCAAATAATAAAGGCTGCCTTCCTGCAACATTTGCAATACTTTTACGACTCCTCCCATATCAGATATAGAAGCGTAATTTATGTCAAGAACATAAGATTTCTTCGAACGTAACAGTTTTTGCATCAGGGACTCTTCATACGCTTTCACATCTTTCTCATGATAACGTAAAAATTTGTCAATAGGCATGCCATTAATCAGACATGTATTTCCCGTTCTCCCGTCGGCATAAGACATCGTTCCACTCCCGTCAAATTGTCCATTTTTAAATCCGCCGGTATATTTATCGCCGTTGGCATAGATCATCGTACCCGTTCCATTCGGCCGCCCCGTCTTGAATTTACCGGTATATTTATCGCCATTGGCATAGGCCATCGTTCCCTCACCATCAGGTTGCCACATCTTGAAATTACCGGTATATTCATCACCGTTGGCATAGATCATCGTTCCTTTCCCGACAGGCTGCCCATTTTCAAGATTGCCGACATATTGGTTGTTTGTATTGACGTCACGAATCGTTTTATCGAAACGTCCCGTAAATGTTTGCATCTTTCCGCTGAATCTACAACCGGCAGGAATAGACCATGCACAAGTATCTATCTTAACGACTGTTTCCTCCGCATATTTGTATTTACCGTCTTTACATTCCCCTGACCAAGTGAACCCTCCGGTGAAAGAATCGCCGTTAGGGAATACCATCACACCCCATTGTAGCCTGCCATTCTGAATATGCCCGGAGAACTCGCGGCCATCGGCAGAGACAATAGGCTTGTCAAAATTCCCGGTATTCGGCCAGCCGGATATAAAACTGCCTTTGAATTTACTGTCCGCCGGATATATTCATCTTGTTTCATTGATAACAATTGAACCTTCCGAAACATAGGTCATCGTACCATTTTCATGCAAATAGTTCTCGCATGTACCGATGAAAGTGTTGCCATTTGCATATTGCCACGTTCCCTTGATAAATTCACCCTTTGACCAATATCCATTTTTACGATCTCCATTGGTACAGGTCATCTGGCCTTTGCCATGAGGCAATTTCATCTTTTTCGTCGTATTAGCTGAAATTTTGACCTCGATTTTCGCATATTCACCGACATACGTATTGCCATTCTCAAATTTTATTGTACCGTGTTTACGTTTTATACCATTGGCCGACGATGTAAATACCATCAATATCATACTTACGGCAAACAAAAGCCGCAATACACATATTCTCTTCATAGCAACAAGGGTTTACAGTGATCTTAAAAATTGCAACAATGCCGTGAATGCGGCAATGCCGGTAAGAGCCTTAATGATTGTCTGCCTTTCTTCCGGAGAAGAAGAAAGATAAGTATCGGCAATCTCTTTCACGATGCCGGATTCCTTGTCGGGACAGTTTTCCATATACTGCTTGGTTTTGTTGTCGCCATTCAGCTCCCATATGGCGGGGTTTATAACAAAAAAGTGTGGAGTTGATTCCGTCCATCTCAAAGAAGGTTGTAGCAGAACCCATGTAAGAATAGACGATGCAATACCCCACACTTGAATAGATATGGGATATCGGAGCACAAAGGATATGCCCTGTCCATAATCTAAACAAGGAATGAGTGCCGTTCGTCGTCTTCTTACATTTTGAAAACTGCTACATTTTCTTTGAAAGACAGAGCGAAAACACTTTCAATATGTCTGTCAATTACTTGACTTGACAAATATAAAAAATAATTTTACACAAAACAAACAGGCACCCGGGAGGGGGAGGGTATTGCAAAGCTCTATATTATACTTTTCCGGAGCTTACATGACATGCAGGACTAAAAAAACAAAAAAGGCCGAAACGAGTTCGGCCAATCTGTATTGCACTGCATGTATGCCTACCGGTATTCGCGTTCGAGCATGTCGACAAGTTGCGGCACCCCCTCGGCCGCACGTGCCCGAATATGGGTCAGCGGGTTGCGGACAAGCGACAGGTCGGGCGTTCCCGGGTCGACCAGATAGATCGGCACGTCGGGACGTACGTAATGCACCAGCGAAGCCGCAGGATAGACCGCAAGCGACGTCCCCACAACGATGAGAATGTCGGCTGCGGCAGCAATGCGCGTCGCCGTGTCGAACATCGGCACCGACTCCCCAAAAAAAACGATGTGCGGCCGCAGCAGCGAGCCGTCCGGAGCCTTGGCGTCGGGTTTCTGCTCCCACCCCTCGATCGGAACTATGAGATCCGGATCGACCGACGAGCGCAGTTTCATCAATTCGCCGTGCAGGTGCGTCACGCGCGTCGAACCGGCACGCTCGTGGAAATTGTCGACATTCTGCGTGATGACGTCGACGTCGAAATGCTTTTCGAGTTCCGCAATGGCGTAGTGCGCCGCATTGGGCTGCTTTTCGAGCAGTTCGCGCCGGCGCTTGTTGTAGAATTCGATAACCGTCGCGCGGTTGTTGCGCAACGCTTCGGGCGTACACACGTCCTCGATACGATAGGAGGCCCACAATCCGTCGGCATCGCGGAAAGTGGCCAGACCGCTGTCGGCACTCACTCCGGCACCGGTAAATACCACAATCTTTTTCATCGTTCTATATCAGTTCAATCAGTTGCGAAGGGCGGTCTATGATGGCGCCGGCACCGTTCCCGACAAGCTCGTCACGCGAGCGGAATCCCCATGTGACACCGACGGAACTGACCCCGGCAGCATGGGCCGTCTGCATGTCGACGCCCGAATCACCCACATGGATACACTCATCGGGTGTAACCCCGGCCGCAGCCATTATCTCGTTGTCGACCTGCGGATCGGGTTTGAGCGGTACACCCGCACGCTGTCCAAAGACGGCCACGAACTCCGTAGTCGGAAAAAACGAGCGTATCAGGCGCTCGGTGCCGGCCTGGAACTTGTTCGATGCAACGGCAATTTTTATTCCGCGGGCCGACAACTCCTCCAACAGTTCGGCAATACCGTCATAAGGGCGGGTGTGTAGATCTATATGTTCAAGGTAGTAGGCGACGAAATCACGCCGGACCTCCTCGACAAATTCGGGCGAACGCAGCGGTTCGGGTATGGCGGCCTCGACCAGACGCAGGATTCCGCGTCCGACCATGTGGCGGTATTCGTCGAGCGTATGACGGGGCAGCGAGTGCATCTCCATGACGGCGTCGCAGCTTGCGGCAAGGTCGCCTATGGTGTCGAGCAAAGTCCCGTCGAGATCGAATATAACGAGTTTTGTCATAAACAATGCGACGGTCTCCGATTGGTCGGGGACCGCCTGCAAAGATACTAAAAGTCGCGTGCAGGGACAAAAGAAAAAACGAAGATTTCACGTCCATATATACCATGCAGGCGTCTCAGGCACGGGAACCCGCTACAGGTACTACCTTCGGCGCATGGATATATACACCGGCACGGCAACGGCCACAATGGCAAATAGTTTGGTGACGACACCCGCGACACCGGCAAGCACCGGGCGGCCGTCGCAAATGACACGGCGAATGTCCGGTACGGATATGAGCAACAGGAAAAGCAGGCACCACCCCGCCAGTTTGAGCCGTTCGCGCCACGGCTCGGAACAGGAAGCCGCATTGCCGGCATCAGCGAGACAATCGTCGGGGACATCGCCCTCTTCGGAATCGGGTCCGCTTGCCGCAAACATGCCCAGAATCCATGCAAAGGCCGTACAGCCGCCGGATATCATGGCACTGCGAAGGCACCGGGAGGCTATCTCCGGATCGGACGACAACGAAAACATGCCCCAGACAACGCCGAAAGCCACTGCCGCAGCCACGGGCAAACCCAGCCACAACGGCGAAAAGAGGAATGCATGCCAACGGCGGGCGTTGAACAGATTTCTAAACAGCCTTTTCATCTCCATCGCCTTTTTGTTCGATGTCGGGTGCAACGCCATCGGCCTTCGCGCGCTTCTGCTGCCGGTCGGCGACAAGCATGCGGCCACTGCGCCGCAGGGCAACTGCAATGATCCATTGCAGTTGCCCGTTGATGCTGCGGAACTCGTCGGCGGCCCACTTTTCGAGAGCCTCCATCGTCTCGCCGTCCACGCGCAGCACGAAACTCTTGACAGATGTATCGCGTTTTGCCACTTCTGAGCGGATTTATTGATAGAGCGTACCGGTGTTCAGCACGGGCTGTGCCGCCTCGTCGGCGCACAGGACCACAAGCAGGTTGCTTACCATGGCGGCCTTCTTCTCCTCGTCGAGTTCGACAACCTCCTCGTCCGAAAGCTTGTCCAGCGCCATCTTGACCATCGTCACCGCACCCTCGACAATCTTCTCGCGGGCCGCGATGATGGCATCGGCCTGCTGACGGCGCAACATGACGGCCGCAATCTCGGGCGCATAGGCAAGGTAATTGATGCGCGCCTCGACAATCTCGATACCGGCCATGGCCAGACGCTCGTTGAGCTTGGCCTCGAGCTGCTCGTTGATCTCGCCGCTGTTCGAACGCAGCGTGAGCTCGCCGGTCTGCGTGCCGGCATCGTCATAGGCATAGCACCCCGCTACCTGACGCAGCGCGGCATCGCTCTGCACTCGGACGAAGTTTTCGAGAATCTGCATGCGGGCACTCGACGAAACGGCAAGTTCGTTCTCATTGGCCGGAGCGTCGATGTCGAACACGGCACGGTAGATCTCGTCACGCTTGATGCGCCATACCAGAACCAGACCTATGAGTATCGGATTACCCGTCTTGTCGTTCACCTTTATGGGGTCGACATTGAGGTTGCGTGCACGCAGCGATATGCGCTTGACCGACATGAAGGGATTGACCCACCAGTAGCCCGTCTCGCAGAAATTACCGCGGTACTCGCCGAAAAACAGCAGAACGCGAGACTCGTTGGGTTCGAGCAGCATGAATCCGCATGCCAGAATCAGCATCACGATCAGAAGCACGATACCAACTGGTATCAGAATATTGGCCAAAGCCTCACCGTCGATGATGCCGAGAATGATCGAGGCAACCCCCGCCGCCAGCATCAGCAGGACGACAAACAACATCACGAAACCGTTGCAGCGGCTTCCAGTGTACTCAAAGTTTCTGTTTTCCATACAAGAGCAGTTTTTAATGATATTATTTTGATATCACAAATATATCACGCAATCCGCGTATTCCCAAATTTTTCGGCCGAAATTTTCAGGCATGCGGCACAGTTTGTGGAGTTGACCACTTCGGAAACAATAAAACTTTATTGCAATGGATCGAGAAAAACTAAAGAAAGACGATGCTGCCACGGCCGTTTTCGGCTCGGAGCAGATGCTGCAGTCGGCACCTGCCGAATTCATTCCGCAGCACAAGACAACCCCCGAAATAGCCTACCAGATGGTCAAGGAGGAGACTTACGCACAGACGCAGCCGCGCCTCAACCTGGCGACGTTCGTGACCACATACATGGACGACTATGCCACGCGCCTGATGAACGAGGCCATCAACGTGAACTATATCGACGAGACGGAGTATCCGCGCGTGGCCGTAATGTGCGGCCGCTGCATCAACATTCTGGCAAACCTGTGGCACTCGCCCGAGAAGGCGCAGTGGAAGGCCGGGGCCGTAGGCATAGGCTCCTCGGAGGCCTGCATGCTGGGAGGCGTGGCGGCCTGGCTGCGCTGGCGCGAACGCCGCAAGGCGCAGGGCAAGTCCTATGACAAGCCGAACCTGGTGATGAGCTCGGCATACCAGGTGGTATGGGAGAAGTTCTGCCAGTTGTGGCAGATCGAGCTGCGGAGCGTGCCCGTGACGTTCGACCGCCCGACGCTCGACGTGAAGAAGGCACTCGAAACGTGCGACGAGAACACCATCTGCATAGTGCCGATAGCCGGCGTGACGTGGACCGGACTCAACGACAACGTCGAGGAGCTCGACCGCGAACTCGACGCCTACAACCGCAAAACCGGATACGAAATACCGATACACGTCGACGCCGCATCGGGCGGTTTCATACTGCCGTTCCTCAAGCCGGAGGAGAAATGGGACTTCCGCCTCAAGTGGGTGCTCTCGATCTCGACATCGGGGCACAAGTACGGGCTGGTATACCCCGGCCTGGGCTGGGTCATATGGAAGGACAAGAAGTATCTGCCCGGCGGCATGTCTTTCAGCGTGAACTACCTCGGCGCGAACATCACGCAGGTGGGACTCAACTTCTCACGTCCCGCGGCGCAGATCCTCGGCCAGTACTACAACTTCATACGCCTCGGATTCGACGGATACCGCGAAATACAGCAGAGCTCGATGGAGGTGGCACAGTACTGCCACGACGAGATCGGCAAGATGAAGTGCTTCACCAACTATGCCGACAAACTCGAAAACCCGCTGTTCGTCTGGTACATGAACCCCGAATACGACAAGACGGCCAAATGGACGCTCTACGACCTGCAGGCGACACTCCAGCAGAGCGGCTGGATGGTTCCGGCATACACGCTGCCGAAAGACCTGGACGATGTCGTCGTGATGCGCATAGTGGCCCGTCAGGGCATGTCGCGCGACATGGCCGACATGCTCCTGAGCGATATACGCAACGCCGTGGCCGAATTCGAGAAGCTGCAGTACCCGACGCAGTCGCGCTTGAAGTACGAAAAGCAGGAGCAACAGTACGGCAAGGTATTCACACACTGATACGGCCGGAAAAGATACGGACGGCCCCGGTTTTCCGGGGCCGTCTGCATTAAAATCACCTCGTGAGCAAAAAAAATTCCCACAATTAGGTCATAATAAAAAAAAGTTGTATATTTGCGCCACGAAAGTTCGGGGTGTAGCGCAGTCCGGTTAGCGCGCCAGCTTCGGGAGTTGGAGGTCGCTGGTTCGAATCCAGTCTCCCCGACAAAAAAGAGGATTGAACGTTTGTTCAATCCTCTTTTTTATTGACGGTCACTTCTTACGGCTTGGGAATTTAGGCTTTATGCCGATGAAAAATTCGAAATTCATGCGCGGCATGGGACGTGCCAGCACCGACTCGTACTCCTCGTTGAAGAGGTTGCGGACGACTCCCTTGAACGACATGTCCGCCCAGCGGAACGCAAAGCGCTTCTCCAGCCACACGTCACTCATGAAATATTCGCCCAGCTCGTCGAAACGCGTGGCCGTCTCGTTACTCGACGTCGTGTAGCGCTTGTCGTAATAGGTCCACTCGTATCCGAGCGACCAGCTGCGCCAGTCGAGCCGTCCCGTTACCGCCGCCGAATTGCGCGGCACGTAGACCAGCTGCTTGCCTATGGACTCGTCGGCCCAGTTCACCGGATCGCCGTAGTTGATCGAAGGGGTCCATGCGTAGTTGCCCTTCAGCGCAAGGCGCCAGTCTCGCCCGAAACGCACGGAGAGGTCGGCCTTGACCTCAACGCCGTAGCTGTGGACCTTGCGGATATTCACCGGCGACCAGAATCCCTTGGCCGTGGGCAGCCAGCAGATCCAGTCCCTGATATACGAATCGTAGGCCGTCACCTCGCCGCCGGCCGAAAAACGGCCGTCGCCGCCGACACGGAACGAGACACCGCCGTCATAGGTGAAGCCCCGCTCGACACGCAGCGTATCGTTGCCGCCGGGCAGGAAGTAGAGGTCATTGAGCGTCGGATAACGGTAATTCCGCGAGACGGAGGCCTTCAGCACCACGTTGCCGCGCTTCGACGCCACAAAGTCGATGAAGGCCGCCGGAATGACGGGAGTGAACTCCGTGCCGTAGAAGTCGTCGCGAAGTGTCACCGACACCCCGAGGCGCTCGGTAGGCAGCCATTTGGCCGAAACGTGTCCCGACACCTCGATGCGTGCCTTGTCGTACCCCACTATCGCGCTGTTGCCGTCCTGGCGTATGATATTCTTGTCCTTGCTGACAACGAAATTCTGATGGGCCGTGAGCCCTGCCGTGAACAGCCACTTGCGGCCGATGTAATACTCGGCGTCGAAAGCCCCGTAGACCGTATTGACATAGCTCCGCGAGCGTGTCATCTGTGCCCACTCGCCGCCACCGATCTGACGCGAATAGTCATAGCCGAGGTAGGTATAGACGTAACCGGCACGGGCTCCAAGCTTGAGCGAGCCGCGTATCATGTCCCACGACACTACGCCACGGAACGTATTCTCACGCTGGCGGTTGCTGTAATCGGCATCGTCGCGGTAGTCGACATTGAGCATCGGCACACCGCGGTCGGAGTCGAGATACCATGCCGCCAGACCGAAACGGTGGCCGTTGCCGGCATTGTAGTAGAGCTCCTGAAGCAGGTGAAGGTCATGGAAATCACCGCTCTTGTTGCGTTCGACAGGATATTCGAACCCCACCAGGCCTCCCTCGTCGTCGAAAATCATGCCGGTTTTCCTGCGGTAGTTGGTATATTTGAAGTTGTTTTTCGAATCGGAGTAGACGACGCGCGTCGAAACCGACCAGCGGCCGTCGGAATAGGTGAAGCGCAGGTAGTCGTCGAAGGTCGTGAACGACCCCACGCCCTGCACGAACTGCAGGCCGAAACCGCGCTCCTCGACCGGAGCGGTCGACAATGCCACGGCCCCGCCAAGCCCGCCGCCCGTAACGCCTACCGACGAGGTGCCGTAGTAGAGCGCGGCCCTGTCGATGAAGTATGCCGGGATCATCGAGAAATCGGTCATTCCGAGCATCGGGGAATTGAGGTTCATGCCGTTCCACGTCACCTGCGTATGCGAGGCCGAGGTACCGCGGAACGAAGCCGTCGACAACGTTGCACGGCCGTAACTCTTGATGAAAAGCGTCGAATTGCGCGTCAGGACGTCGGCCATCGACAACGAGATGTTCTCATGCAGCACTGTCGTATCCAGGACGCTCTTCTGCACGCCTATATCCTTTATGTGGCGCTCGGTGACAACCTCGACGCTGTCGATGTCGAGCGACCACACAGGCTTCTCGCCCTCGGCAGCAGCAGTCACAGGCAGCAGCAGCGACATCAATATGAGCAACGTACGGCGCATGGTCATCTTACAAAGCAGAAATCACCGGGCGTGATGCCCACCCTGAAGTTCCCGAGCGGTTCGCCGTCGGCCGAATAGCGCATGACGACTCCCGACTGCATGTAGTCGACCGCATCGGCGACATATATCTCCGAGGTTTCGGGGTCGACACCCAGCCCGTAAAAGAGCGTCCCGCCGTCGGGAATAAGCGGCTCGTCCGGCAGGCGGTCGGCACCGACGTCCATGCGCCACACTCCCCCGTTGATGAAATAGAGCGTACCGCCGTCCCCGTCGATGCAGATCTCAGAAGGAGCGTCGCCCAAGGCAAAGAGAAATTCGCGTTCGACCTTGCGCGTCTCCGCGTCGATGCGGTAGAGAGCCGGTGTCTCGTATCCGTAGGGGCTGCCCTCGTAACCGCCGTCGGTGATTGTCCAGACCTTGCCGTTGCGGTCGAGAACAAGCGACGTGGGCTGTATGCCTACCGTAATCTCGTCGCACACTTCGTCCGTTTCGGTATCGATGACCAGTATCCGGTTGTCGTACGACCAGCAGTTGACGAAGAGGTACCGTCCGTACTGAACCATCTGCTCGGTCGACTCGCGGCCCGTCTCGACATGGCCCGTGACCTGCATGGTCGTCGGGTCGAAGATGGTGATTCGCGTATCGTAAAGGTCGGTGACATAGGCCTTGGTATCGCTCGCAAAGTGCACATAGCGCGGCGATGTGAGCCCTTCGAGCGTGCCGACAAGACGGAACGTCGTCAGGTCAATGACGAAGACCACGCCCGAATTGTTCACGGCTATGTACCCGCGCCCGCCATGCACGGTCATCGACTGAGCCACGTCTCCCAACGACATGCCGTTGGCACGGCTGAAGACCGAATTCTCGACACGGCCACTGCCGACGTCGTAATACGACAGCGAGGCGTTGCCGAAGTTGAAATTGCCCTCGTTGACGATGAAGACCCCCTTGCCCGTCTCCGAAAAACTCTCCTCGGGCTGCGGACCGTAGTCCATACACGACCAGATGCCCGCCGAAGCGAGCACCGTCAATACCGTATGGAACATGCGCCGCATATCACTCCGAATATTTGGTCATGTTGTAATCGCTTATGGAGAAGACTTCGGTCGAATTCTCGCCCAGACCGCCGCTCTTGGTATTGAGCGCCGTCTGCACCTTCACGAAGTCGATGTACGACAGGTTGGCCGCACGGCCGTCGGCCGTAACGGCATTGCTTATCTTGAAGTGGTTGCCGCTGGGCCCGGCACCCGTATTGTCGTCGTCGGTCAGGCGGTCGATCGGGCTGAAGTTGTCGGCGTAACCCCACTCGTACGGAGGCTGTACCCACTGGCCGGTCTCCTCGTCGAAGTAGTTGTTGGGGGCGAGGCGCGTACCGGTCAGCGTATAGGTGTCGGCCTCGATCCATGCAGGATAGTAACTCTCCTGGAAATGCGCCTTGATATAGTCGATCTCACCCTCCCCGCCGAGACTGTCCGTCCACCTGACGGGAGACTTCGCGCTCTCGGGACGGTAATAGGTGACCGAATAACCGCTCAACGTACCCTCGGCACCGTACTCCGAGCCCTTCAGTTCGTACCACGTATCGTCGGGAAGGCCGTTGCCGTTCTCGTCGCGCATGACCCAGACGATCCCCGGTTCGGAACTGGTAGCCATGGAATTGCCCTCGATGACGATGTTGTAGCCGCCGTCATTGTCGATGCTGTGGTCGAAGCCCACGACGATATATCCGCCGAAGCCGCCGAGCGAGACAAAGTTGCGCTCGGACATGCGGCGCTCGGCATAGGCGCAGGCCGCCTCGGGAGTGGTCTCACTGCCGTCGAAACCTCCCAGTATCACGTCTCCGACAAACTGGCCCGGAGCCGGCGTATACTCGAACACCTTAGTCGCCGCAGCGATGCTCGTGTCGCTCACGGGACGTCTGTTGCCGCCGTCACCGGTCTGCTCTTCGATAAAACCGTCGCGGTTGCACGACACGGCCAAAGCCATGCATGCCGCACACAATATGGTTGCCGTACTTTTCATTTTGGCAGCAAAATTAAAAAAACACCCGATTCAAACCAAAGAGTCACCTGCGTACTTCACGGGCACGCAGGCAACTCCCCCACAAAAGTTTCGGCAAAAACTTTTTACTCCTCAAATTCGACCTTTACGTTATCAATGCACCAATAGAATGGCAGCCACTGTTCGGGGCTCTTCACTGCCGAAGAGGTGTTGTCCCAGTCAACCGTGAAAGTAACCTTGTCGACAACACCCAGTCCGCTCATGTCGACCTCGGTCCAATCCGTCAGGAGGGTTCCGTTCTTGGCCAGCGCAACAGACAGTGTTGCCGTCTCCGAGCCGTTGAGATAACCCGTAGCCTTGATGGCGTAGTTCACGTTGGGGTCGGTAGCCATGATGGTCTTGTAGGTATATGTCGTATTGGCGAAATCGGCACTGCGTACCGTTCCGCTCTTCTCGAGCACGAAGGTTGCGAGATCGTACGTACCGTAGAGCCGCTGGTATGTCGGGCTCCACCACGAACCGTCGTATGCCACGGCAAACTTGTTGGCGCCGTTGGTTGCAGAATAGACGCTGTACTGGTTTGCAACCGTTCCCTCCTCAATATCGTTGTTCGACGACATCACGAAACCGTAGCACGTATCGTAAACGCCACCCCACAAAGCCTCGAAATCGGAGTAGAACGAGCCGAACGACACTCCGTTCTCGGCATAGAGCAGGCCGTCGTACACCATGCAGTCAACAAGATAGACATTGTCCTCGTCGACGCATTTCTCGGCCAGCGGCTTGCCGGTCAATACGTTATGATACGTCGTGGGATTATAGCCATCGAGCGTTACATCGCCGAGCTCGGCCTCCTCGAAATCGATGACCACTGACTTGTCGCTGCCGTTGCCGCCGGGCTCAATGCCATCGTTGTCGTCGGTGCTGCATGCCACGGAGATAATTGCCACAAATGCGAATGCCAACAGTTTGAATCTGTTCATGATCTGAAAATTTTAATTATACATAAATATTCAACAATAACCGCAGTTCCTGCTGCAACCCTCCACACGTACCTTGCCGCGCGTTGCGAAACACAGCACAAACCAGACTCTGTTGAAATACCGACGAACGATATGTATCTTGATTCTGTCCGAGTTCTGCCCCGTCCTCCGCAGGTCACAAAACGTACAATGCACGGGCAGGTCTTCTGACTCGTTCCGATTCCGGCGCCTTCCCGACCTGTCAGACAGGCAGTGGCTAAAAGATTGCCGGAACCTCGTGTGCCCTCGCGGGCAGGAACTTACAGCAGCGGGAACTGTCGCCGACTTTCACGGCATTCCCTTTTAATTCCGTCGGGAGCGTACGGGAACGTCCCTCGGGAAACCTGTGCAGGTGCAAAAGTAGCAATAATTTCAATAATAAAAACATCTTGCCGACTTTTTTTATGTCCGAACCATACCGTCACGCTTCGGGCCGGTTCTACAAGCAGTTGCGCCACGGCCCCGTCGGGGGGGGGCCGTGGCGCAACTGTTTGGACCGCATGCGGGAATCAACGCTCCCCGTAGCAGAGTTCAACCACGACAGGATAGTGGTCCGACGGCAGGCGTACCTCGAAATGGCGGTACGACACCTCCTTCGGGAAATTCTCCGAGACCTGACCCTCGGCACCCTTGACCTCCTCCCAATATACGTCGGTCAGTACGGCATAGCTGCACACGTGCCATGTCGGCGACACCAGGACATGGTCGATGCGGCTGTCGGACCACGCCTGCGGATCGAAGGCATTGAACGTACCGTTCGGGGCATGGCGTTTTGCAGCGGTGACATATGAGTCGACGACCGTACCGGGCCCGGTCAGAAGCCCGTAGATCTCGTTGTGCTGGTCGACATTGAAGTCGCCCGTCAGGACGACGTCGGCGCCGGCACCGCACATGCGGTCAATGGTTTCGATGACCAATTTGGCACTTTCACGGCGTGCCTCGACGCCTATATGGTCCATGTGCAGGTTGAAGAACCACAGTTCGCGGCCGCACTTCACGTCCCGGAAGCGTCCCCACGTACAGATACGCGGATAGGCCGCGTCCCACCCCTTGCCCGGGCGGTCGGGCTGCGGCGAAAGCCAGAAAGTGCCGCTGTCGAGAAGCGTGAAGCGGTCCCTGCGGTAGAAGATCGGCGAATATTCGCCGCCCGTAGCACCGTCGTCCCGCCCGACACCGACATATCCGTATCCGGGCAGGGCCGCACACATGTCGAGCAGCATGCCGTGCTTGACCTCCTGGGTACCGACAATGTCGAAACCGTTGTAATCGATGATTTCACACACCTTGCCGCAACGCTTGTCCCAGCCGTTTCCGGCCCGGCGGTCGGACTCGTTGTCGTTGCGCAGGTTGTAGGAGGCAACGGTAAGGTCCTGCGACAGCGCACACGCCGATGCCAGCAGGAAGGCAAACAATAAAACTACTCTTTTCATCTCCTTGCGATTTGTTTACGGCAAATATACAAAAAAACGCTCTCACACCGCGTCCACGTGCAGCAGCTCGGCCATTTCGGAACGCTGTTTCCGAAAAAAGTTGCACGTAAGCAAAAAAGCGGTTATCTTTGCACCCGCAAACGAGGTGTAGCGCAGTCCGGTTAGCGCACCTGCTTTGGGAGCAGGGGGTCCCCGGTTCGAATCCGGGTACCTCGACAGATGCCGCAGTCAACACGACTGCGGCATTTTTTATTGACCGAGGCCGCTGCGCTGTTGCACGTCAGAAAGTTTTTCGTCATCTTTGTATCCGTATCACCAACCTTGCAAACCCGACAATATGAACGAACAAAAACGACTTCTCTCACTCGACGCCCTGCGAGGCTTCGACATGCTCTTCATCATGGGACTCTCCCCGCTGATAGTCTCGATATGCGCACTCTTCCCCGGCGGCGGGGAGTGCTGGCTCGCGGAGACAATGGGCCATGCCCGATGGGACGGCTTCACGCACCATGACACGATATTCCCGCTCTTCCTCTTCATTGCAGGAGTATCGTTTCCATTCTCCCTTGCCAGACAACTGGAATCGGGACTTGGAAAAGGACGCATATATGCCAGGCTATTCAGGCGGGCGGGCGCACTGATACTGCTCGGCATCGTCTACAACGGGCTGTTCGACCTCGACTTCGCGAACCTGCGCATCGCCAGCGTACTCGGCCGTATCGGAACGGCCTGGCTGCTGGCCGCAATACTGTACGTCAACTTCGGGACTCGCACGAGAGCCGCCATCGCGGCCGCAATTCTCATCGGCTACTGGCTGCTGCTGCGATTCGTCCCCGCACCCGACGTGCAGGGTGCCGCCGGCCCGTTCTCGTTCGAAGGGAACCTGGCAGGATATGTCGACCGCATGCTGCTGCCGGGCAAAATATACTCCGGAACATTCGACCCCGAAGGTTTGCTCAGTACACTCCCCGCAATAGTCACAGCCATGCTGGGAATGTTCACCGGAGAACTGGTGCGTCGTCCCGAAGACAAGATGCCGGGCACGCGTAAAACCGCCGTCATGCTCGCCGCCGCTGCCGTCCTGCTGATCGCCGGAATGGTGTGGAACGAGTTCTTCCCGATAAACAAGAAACTTTGGAGCAGTTCGTTCGTATGCGTCGCCGGCGCCTATTCGCTCTTCATGTTCGCACTCTTCTACTACGTGATCGACGTGAAGGGGCTCCGGAACTGGACACTCTTTTTCCGCGTCGTCGGCCTCAACTCGATAACGATCTACCTGGCCCAGGAGATCATCGACTTCAAGGGCATCGGCAACTTCTTCCTCGGCGGCGCCGAACGCCTTTGCGGACAGCCGTGGGACGCCGTAATAGGCTCGGCAGGTTATGTGGCCGTATGCTGGCTCTTCCTCTACTTCCTGTACCGGCAGAAGATATTCCTGAAGATATGAAAACAGCAGGCGGAGAGTCCGTACGACTCTCCGCCTGCCGATGTATGGCCGGAAGGCTACTCCACCGTAAACTCGGCCTTGCCGCGCAGGTCGCGTGACGAAGCCCCGACATAGACGGTGAACGTTCCCGGCTCAACCTGCCAGTCGTGCCTGTCGGCATCGAAATATTGCAGAGCCGTACGGTCGAGAACGAACTTCACGCTCTTCGTCTCGCCCGGATCGAGGAACACCTTGTCGAAAGCCTTCAGCTCGCGAACGGGACGCTCGACGGTCGACTCGTTGTCGCCCACATAGAGCTGCACGATCTCGCCGCCGCGTACCGAACCCGTATTGCGGACATCGACCGTAACCGTCAGGCGGCCGTCAACAGGCATCGTCTCCCTGTCGAGAGCGAGGTTGGAGTATTCGAAGGTCGTATAGCTCAATCCATGGCCGAACGGGAAGGTCGGCTCGATATTGTAGAGGTCGACCCAACGGTAGCCGACGAAGATATCCTCGCTGTAACGCTCGTTGAAGACCTTCTTTTCGAGCTGTTCGGTCGGTTTTCTTTCACCGGCATATATGTCGCTGCCGTCCCCGCCGTCGGGTGTCTCGCCCGGATAGCACTTCGCGTCAAAGGCATGCGCACCGCAATCCTCAAGTTTCGCATAGTAGGTGAAGGGCAGCTTGCCCGACGGGTTGACCGCTCCCGAAATAACGTTGGCAAGCGCGTTGCCGGCCTCGGTGCCCAGATACCACCCCTCGACAATGGCATTCACGCTGTCGACCCACGGCATGGCAACGGCATTGCCGCTTATGATCACGACGGCCGTGCGCGGGTTGGCCCCGGCCAATGCGGCGATAACCTCGTCCTGTCCGTACGGCAGGCCGAACTCCTTGCGGTCAGCCCCCTCGCAATCCTGATAGCCTTTCTTGTTCAGGCCGCCGAAGAAGACAACGGCGTCGCATTCGGCTGCGGCGGCACGAAGCTCGTCGAGCGACTCGACCTTCTCGTCGGGATTGCTCGAATAGCCCTTCATGCAGACGATCTTATCCTCGCCGTACACATTGCGCATTCCCTCGACGGGCAGAACCTCGTACTTGACCTTCAGCGACGAGCTGCCGCCTCCGATGGTCATGCGGCGCGACGCGTTCTCGCCGACAACCAGAATCTTCGACACCTCCGCGGGACGTATCGGCAGTACGGAATTGTCGTTCTTGAGCAGCACGATGCCGTTTTCGGCTATGCGGCGGCTCACGTCGGCATGCTCCTGCGTGGCGAATGAACCATAAGGACGGGTGCGGTCCATCGACGTGCGGAAAATCATGCGCAGTATGTTGCGGACCTTGTCGTCGACCTTGGCGATGTCGGCTTTTGCAGCATCGCCCTCTTCCGAGCGGATCATCTCCAGCAACGGATTGGCCATATAGTAGTTGTCATAGGCGTCGCTGCCGCCCGAATTGCGGGCAAGGCCGTCGGTCCATGTACCGTATTCAAGGTCGAGGCCGTTGTCGAGAGCCTGGCGCGTGTCGCTCACGCCGCCCCAGTCCGAAATGACCGTACCGTCGAAGCCCCACTCCCCACGCAGTATGTCGACAAGCAGGCGCTTGTTGTGGCAGCAGTGCTCGCCGTCGTAGAGGTTGTACGAACCCATGATCGACCATGTGCCGCCCTCGACGACACCGGCCTTGAACGCCGGAAGGTAGATCTCGTACAGGGCACGGTCGCTAACCTCGACATTGACGTCGTGGCGGTGGTACTCCTGGTTGTTCAGGGCAAAGTGCTTGAGGCATGTGGCCACACCCTGCTCCTGGACGTTGCGTATGTACGGCACGACCATGCGGCTGGCAAGGTAGGGATCCTCACCCATATATTCGAAATTGCGGCCGTTGAGCGGCGTACGGTAGATGTTGACGCCGGGTCCCAGAAGCACGGTCTTGTTGCGGTAACGCGCCTCCTCGCCGATGGCCTTGCCGTAGATGGCCGACATCGACGGATCCCACGACGCCGCAAGGCATGTCAGCGCAGGAAAAGCCGTGCAGTAGTCGTTGGTCCAGCCGGCACCGCCCCACTCGTCCCAAAGCACCTCCTCGCGGATACCGTGAGGGCCGTCCGAACACCACACCTCGGGAATACCCAGGCGCGGAACTCCCGGTGACGAAAACTTGGACTGGGCATGGAGCATGGCCACCTTCTCTTCGAGCGTCATACGGCTCAATGCGTCCTCGACACGCTCTTCTATGGGTTTGCTGTCGTCGAGATAGACCGGCACATCGCTGCTCCCGCACGATGCCGCCCACACAAGGCACAAGGCCGAAACATAACAGTAGAATCTTTTCATGGTTCAGGGTTTTAATTTTATAGTAGTTTGCGATAGTGACAATACATGAGCCGGCGGTCGTTGTCACGCAGGTGCATGCCCCCGCCCTGACAGTAACGGAACATGTCGCACGCGGCACACTCGCCCGTGCGGGCCCACTCCCTGTCGCGGAAGGGACGGAAACGGTTCTGCCATACGTCCCAGAAGCTGTCGGTATAGATGTTCCCCTGCGTGAAGTCCGAGCGGACGCTCGTACACCCCGAAATCGACCCGTCGACCCTTATCGACGCAACCGACACACCCGCGGCGCACTGGTAGAAATCGTCACGCACCTCGGCCTCGTAATCCCCGAGAAAACCCTCGCAGGAGTAGCTCACCTCGATGTCGCCCCTACGGCGCATGCGGACTATGAAGTCGAGCAGCGTACGGAACTCGGCATCGCTCAGCGACAGGGTGTCGTCGCCCTCGGCACGGCCCGCCGGGAATATCGTGAATATACGCCACGAGCGGACACCTCGCGAGATGAGCCACCCGGCAAATTCGTCGAGGCGCGGGATCATGGGCGACGTGACGCATGTGATCACGTCGTAGGCCAGCGACGGCTCGGCTACAACGGCGTCTATGGCCGCAACGGCCCGGTCGAAAGAGAGCGGATTGCGGCGTATGTAATTATGGGTATCGGCGAATCCGTCGAGGCTGACGGATATGGAGCGCAAGCCCGCGTCCAGAAGGGAGGCAAGGCGTTCACGCGTAAGCAACATGCCGTTGGTGACCATGCCCCAGGCATAGCCGCGCTCCGTTACGGCACGGCCCGCCTCCTCCAGATCGCTACGGACAAGTACCTCGCCTCCGGAAAAGACGATGAGCAGATCCGACGGCCGCACATGCGGCGTGATCTCCTCGTCGAGAACCTTCAGAAAATCGGCCAGCGGCATGTCGGCAACAGCCGCATCGGCACGGCAGTCGCTGCCGCAGTGGCGGCACGAGAGGTTGCACCGCAGCGTCATCTCCCAAAAAAGAGTGCGCAACTCGTGTGCGGCTACCTTCCCGGCATACATCTCCGAAAACAGCCGCAGGGCAATCCTCTTGCGCAGGCCGGGTCGCATCACTTCTCCTCTGCGGATTTAAACTCTGCGGGACGTTCGGCCTTGACAGCCTCCTTCTTGGGAGTCTCGGCCTGTTTCGGATCGACGGGTCGGGGCGCAGGCACTCCGTACATGACCTTGATCGCAGGGGTAACCTCCTCGGACGGGGTATCGGTCTTGCTCTTTGTCGTATGCTTCACGCTTGAGCACGCCGTCGAAAAGCCGAGCAGCGCGACTATCGCCAGTTTGATCTTGTTAATCATCTCTTGCAGTGTTTTAATGGATCCATTTACAAAAGTAGTTTTTTTGATCGAAACCCGAAAATAAACAGGTAAAAGTTTTGCGAAGCACCGTCTTTTTCTATATATTTGTTATACCTAAACTTTTTAACTAACTTTATATGACAGGCAAAGTAAAATGGTTCGATAGCAAGAAAGGCTACGGATTTATTATCGCCGAGGACGGCAAGGAGATATTCGTCCACTTCTCGGGAATCGTAAAGGAGGGTTTCAAGGCCCTGAACGAAGGTCAGAAGGTGGAGTTCGAAATCGGACAGGGCGCCAAAGGCGAACAGGCAGTAAACGTGACTATAGTAGGATAAATCAGACTATAATCGTAACACAAGCGGCGGTACACTTCCCTCAGGGAAATGTACCGCTTTCTTCATGTCCGCCGCCATGCGCCGGCCGAGAATCAGCAACACTCCCCGCAGGCATCGCCGCGGTGTGTCTCGACCTCCAGCGTAGCGTGAGAAATACCGTGGCGTGCGAGCAGTTCGCGCTCGGCAGCCCGGACTGCGTCGGATTGCGACATGTCGTCGACAACGATGTGTGCCGTGATGGCCGTCTCGGTGGTGCTCAAGGCCCATACGTGCACGTGATGTATCTCGCCGACGCCCTCGACCGTCTCCATCTCGCGTACAAGGGCACCGACGTCTATGCCTTCGGGAACACCGTCTACCGCCAGCCTCAACGACGCCGTCAGCAGGTTCCACGACGAATAGACGATCACGGCCGCCACGACAATGCCGATGACCGGGTCGACGAACGTCCAGCCCGTAAGTGAGATGACGATACCCGAAACGACCACGCCGATCGAAACCAGCGCATCGAGTATCATGTGCAGATAGGCCCCCTTGACATTGAGGTCATGTTCCTTGCCGCCCATGAGCAGCCGCGCCGAGATGAAGTTGACGACAACGCCCACCGCCGCCGTGACGGCCACGGTCCACCCCTCGATCACCTCGGGATTGAAGAACTTGCGGACACTCTCCCATACGATGCCGATGACGGCCGCGAGCAGTATGACGGCGTTGACCAGCGAAATCAGCACCGACGCCTTCTTGTAGCCGAACGTATAACGCGTCGTGGCATGCTTCTGGACCAGCTTCACGGCGATGAGCGCCAGCAGCAGGCCCGCGACATCGCTCAGGTTGTGCCCTGCATCGGCTATCAGGCCCATGGAGCCCTGCCACAAGCCTACGCCGAACTCCGCAGCGGCATATGCCACATTGAGTACAATACCTATGACCAGTGCACGGCCTATGGTCCCTGCCGTCAGCAGGTGCGAATGGTCGTGCGAATGATGATGAACTTCATGTCCCATAACTGCAGATGTTTTTTTTCGACCGATAAAATTAATAAAAATATGCCGGAGTGTCAAATCCCGGCATACAGCCGCCTCAAAAAAAGGGCGGGGTTTTCCATCGCGGAAGACCCCGTCCCTGCATCAGCGCATACCGGCCGTACGCCTATTCCCACTCGATCGTGGCGGGCGGTTTCGACGATATGTCATAGACTACGCGGTTGACCCCCTTGACCTTGTTTATGATGTCGTTCGACACGTCGGCAAGGAACTCGTAGGGAAGGTGTACCCAGTCGGCCGTCATGCCGTCGGTCGAGGCCACGGCGCGCAAAGCAACGCAACTCTCGTATGTACGCTCGTCGCCCATGACTCCCACGCTCTTGACCGGGAGCAGAATGGCCCCCGCCTGCCATACCTTGTCGTAGAGACCCGACTTGCGCAGGGCGTCGATGAAGATCTTGTCGACCTCCTGAAGTATGGCCACTCGCTCGGGAGTAACCTCGCCCAGAACCCTGATCGCAAGGCCCGGACCCGGGAAGGGGTGGCGGTTGAGTATCAGCGGATCGATGCCGAGGGTACGGCCCACACGACGTACCTCGTCCTTGAAGAGCAGACGCAACGGCTCGACAACCTTGAGGTTCATCTTCTCGGGAAGTCCGCCCACATTGTGGTGCGACTTGATCGTCGCCGAGGGACCGTTGACCGATACCGACTCTATGACGTCGGGATATATCGTACCCTGCGCCAGCCACTTGACATTCTCAAGCTGCTGCGCCTCGATATTGAAGACCTCGACGAAATCACGGCCTATGGCCTTGCGTTTCTTCTCGGGGTCGGTCTGGCCCTTAAGGTCGTCGAAGAAGCGTTTGTGAGCCTTCACGCCCTTGACGTTCAGGCCCATGCCCTGGTATGATGCCAGCACCTCGTCGAACTCGTCCTTGCGCAGAAGGCCCGAATCGACGAATATGCAGTAGAGATTGCTGCCTATGGCCTTGTGGAGCAGTACGGCGGCAACAGTCGAATCGACACCGCCCGAAAGCCCGAGAACCACCTTGTCGTCGCCGAGTTTGGCACGCAGCTCCGCAACCGTCGTCTCGACGAAACTCTCCGACGTCCACGACTGCGAACAGCCGCAGATGCCGACTACGAAGTTGCGCAGCAGCTGGCTGCCGTCCGTCGAATGGTAGACCTCCGGGTGGAACTGTATGCCCCACGTCCGCTCGCCTTCGATACGGTAGGCCGCAACGCGGACATCGTCCGTGCTTGCCACGATGTGATATTCGGCCGGGACCGACGTGATCGTGTCGCCGTGCGACATCCACACCTGCGTAGGCGAAGGAAGTCCGCGCATCAGCTCATCGTCACCGTCGGCAACGGTCAGCATGGCACGTCCGTACTCGCGGCTGGGCGCCGGCTGGACCTCGCCTCCGTATGCCGACGCAAGATACTGCGCCCCGTAGCATACACCCAAAAGCGGAAGTACGCCCTTGATGCCGTCAAGATCGGGGACAGGAGCATTTGCATCGCGCACCGACGAAGGACTGCCCGAAAGGATCACGCCCCTGACCGTATCGTCAATGGCCGGAATCTTGTTGTACGGGTGTATCTCGCAATAGACGTTCATTTCACGCACGCGGCGTGCAATGAGCTGGGTATATTGCGACCCGAAATCGAGAATCAATATTTTTTCCATCGGTAAAATGTTGTTTTCATTCCGTATGCGGACGCGGTCCGGCACCGCACGCCGAACCCGCCGCAGATAAACATGAAGCCTAACGCTCGCTCGAATAATTCGGAGCCTCACGCGTGATGGCCACGTCGTGCGGGTGGCTTTCAAGCATGCCCGACGAAGTGATGCGTATGAACTTCGCGCTCTTGAGCGCCTCGATGTTCTTCGCACCGCAGTAGCCCATGCCCGAACGAAGTCCGCCGACAAGCTGGTAGACCGTCTCGCTCAGGCTGCCCTTGAACGGAACACGAGCAACGACGCCTTCGGGTACGAGCTTGCTGACGTTGGTTTCGTCGCCCTGGAAATAGCGGTCCTTCGAACCGGCCTTCATGGCGTCTATCGAACCCATGCCGCGGTAGGTCTTGAACTTGCGGCCATTGTATATGATCGTCTCGCCCGGAGCCTCCTCCACTCCGGCAAACATCGAACCTATCATCACGCAGTCACCGCCGGCGGCCAGAGCCTTGACGATGTCACCCGAATAACGGAGGCCTCCGTCGGCTATCAACGGAATACCGTGCTTGCGGGCTACGGTCGACGCATCGTATATGGCCGACAACTGCGGCACGCCTACTCCGGCAATGATGCGCGTCGTGCAGATCGAACCGGGACCTATGCCGACCTTGATGCCGTCGACACCCTCATTGATGAGGAACTCGGCCGCCTCGGCCGTAGCGATGTTGCCGACAACGACGTCGAGCTGCGGATACTCGGCCTTTACCTTGCGCAGAAGCGCCACGACTCCCTTGGAGTGGCCGTGGGCCGTATCTATGACTATCGCGTCGACGTCCTCGGCAACAAGGGCCTTGACACGGTCCATCGCATCGGGCGTCACACCCACACCTGCGGCTACGCGCAGACGGCCCTTGTCGTCCTTGCACGCATTGGGGTGATCCTGCACCTTGGTTATATCCTTATAGGTAATGAGCCCGACCAGACGGCCTTCGTCGTCCACTACGGGCAGCTTTTCGATCTTGTTGTTGAGAAGTATGTCCGACGCGTGCTCCAGAGCCGAATTGTGAGTCGTGATCAGGCGCTCCGACGGAGTCATAACCTCGCTGATCGAACGTTTCATGTCTCGCTGGAAACGCAGGTCGCGGTTGGTGACGATACCGATGAGCCTGCGGTCTTCGGCCACGACCGGAATGCCGCCGATGCGGTTGTCGTGCATCAGGCGCAGGGCATCGCCGACGGTCTGGTCCTTCGAGATGGTGATCGGGTCGTAGATCATGCCGTTCTCGGCACGCTTGACACGGCGTACCTGCGATGCCTGCTCGGCTATGGTCATGTTTTTGTGGATCACACCGATACCTCCCTCGCGGGCAAGCGCTATGGCCGTCTCCGCCTCGGTAACGGTATCCATGGCGGCGGACACAATCGGGATATTGAGATTGATATTACGCGAAAAACGGCTTCGGAGATCGACTTCTCGCGGCAACACTTCTGAATAGGCGGGCACAAGCAGAACATCATCGAATGTCAGTCCTTCAGGTTGTACCCTTTCATTGATAAATGACATAGGACTTCGGTTTTTGTTGCTCGCAAAAGTAAGGATAATTTTCGGCATGGCATAGCCCCGCAATGGAATATTGTCAATATTTTATCAACAATTTCACACATGGCCACCCGCCGGGCATAAAAAAGACGTTCGCCGCACGACTGCGGCGAACGTCCCATACACACGGGTTACGCGTGTTACCTGTTGATCTTGGCCCACGAATCCTTCAGTGTCACCGTACGGTTGAACACCAGATGTTCGGGAGTCGAATCGGTATCGGGGCAGAAATAACCCACTCGTTCGAACTGGACGGTCTTGCCGACGGGCTGCTCGCGCAACGACGGCTCGAGCCATGCCTTGATCTTGACCATGGAGTTCGGATTGAGATTGTCCTCCCACGAAGTCTGGCCCTCCGACGTATCGTTCGGGTCCTCCGTGCGGAAAAGCGTGTCGAACAGACGGACTTCGGCCTCGACTGCATGGCGTGCCGATACCCAGTGGATAACACCCTTCACGCGGCGGCCGTCGCTCGACGAGCCTTCGCCCGACTGCGGGTCGTACGTGCAGCGCAACTCGACGATGTTGCCCTCGGCGTCCTTGACAACCTCCTCGCACTTGATCAGGTAGGAGTAACGCAGACGAACCTCGCCGCCCGGCTGCAGACGGAAATACTTCTTCGGAGGATTCTCCATGAAGTCGTCACGCTCGATGTAGAGCTCGCGCGAGAACGGCACTTCACGCGTACCGGCGCCCTCGTCCTCGGGATTGTTCACGCAGCGGAACATCTCGACCTTATCCTCGGGATAGTTCGTGATAACGACCTTGAGCGGATTGAGAACCGCCATGCGGCGCTCGGCAACGCGGTTCAGGTCCTCGCGGACGCAATACTCCAGCTTGCCCAGGTCGATGACGTTGTCGCGCTTGGCCACTCCCACCATCTCGGCGAAAGCACGGACCGATGCCGGCGTATAGCCCTTGCGGCGCAACGCGCAGATGGTCGGCATGCGCGGGTCGTCCCAGCCCATGACTACCCCCTCGTTAACCAGCTTGAGCAGGTTGCGCTTCGACATCATCGTATAGGTGAGGTTCAGGCGCGCAAATTCGTACTGGTGCGAGGGATATATGTCGAGCGCCTGTATGAACCAGTCGTACAGCGGACGGTGAACGTCGAACTCGAGCGTACAGATCGAATGGGTGATGCGCTCGATCGAGTCGCTCTGGCCGTGGGCGTAGTCGTACATCGGGTAGATGCACCACTTGTTGCCCGTGCGGTGGTGCTCGGCGTGGATTATGCGGTACATGATCGGGTCGCGGAAGAGCATGTTCGGGTGAGCCATGTCGATCTTCGCACGCAGCACCTTCGAACCGTCGGGAAACTCACCGGCACGCATGCGCTCGAACAGGTCGAGGTTCTCCTCGACCGAGCGGTTGCGCCACGGAGACTCCTTGCCCGGCTCCGAAACCGTACCGCGGGTCTCGCGTATCTGCTCCTGCGTCTGGTCGTCGACATAGGCCAGGCCCTTCTTTATGAGGACTATCGCCCACTCGTAAAGCTGGTCGAAATAGTCCGACGCATAACGCTCGACGGCCCAGTCGAACCCGAGCCAGTGTATGTCGCGCTTGATCGAGTCGACATACTCGACGTCCTCCTTGACGGGGTTGGTATCGTCGAAACGCAGGTTGCACTTGCCACCGTACTTCTTCGCAAGGCCGAAGTTGATGCAGATGCTCTTGGCATGGCCTATGTGAAGGTATCCGTTCGGCTCGGGCGGGAAACGGGTCTGAACACGCGTTTCGCCCCTGGCGATGGACTCTTCGATGATCTCTTCGAGGAAGTTCAACGACTTCTCCCTGGTTTCATTGGTTTCTGTTGCCATATGTTTCAATTCCTTTTGTGATTGCGTTTGTCATAAAGCGTCGGGCATATGCGGGCCGATATGCCGACAAGCTGCTGGTAATAGACGTGCCCGCCCGTACACTGCAGCACCATCTCGGCACGGACCGAGACACTGTCGTTGGCGAAACTCCGCTCATAGCCTATGCCCGTGCGGTTGTAGACCTTGTGCGGGGTACCGTAGAACGGGTCGCCCGTATAGAGGTCGTCGGCGTAGGCCAGTCCGTCCTTGCCCGTGCGGTCGTAGAACGGCATGAGGTTCCCGCCGACATAGAGGTCGTTCGATATGAAGACGCCCCAGCGGCTCATGCGGAAACCCAGCTCGCCGCCCATGGGCAGTTTCCAACCCTCCTCCAGCATGCGGTCGCGCTGCATGCCCAGAAGGTAGCCAAGACGTATGTCGAAGTCGAAAAAGGCCGTGAACCGGGCACCGATATAGGGATTGAGCAGGAAGTTGTCCACAACGTTGCTCATGAATGTCGAACGGTTGGCGTAGTGCTGCATCGAGAACGACACGCCTGCATCGAAGTACTTTGCGAAGACCCCCCCCGCAGAGAAGAGTATGCGGAACTTCTCGCGCGTCTGCGGAGAGTAGAGCCCCTCCCAGTCGATGGCGAACTCGGCGAACGAGTTGCGGCCGCGGTAGTTCATCGCTATACCCTGCACCAGAGGATTGTAGATAAGCGTAGAGTCGCTGTAGAAGGCACGCGAATAGCGTCCGATGAGGTTGTCGCGCTCGAAGATGCCCGCGTATGCGCCGTACTTCTCGTTCTTGAAACGGTAGTAGGCCACCATGTTGGCGTCGTCGAGAAAACGGCTCGATCCGAAGTCCTTGAGCAGTTCGGCACCGACAATGACCGAATGGCGGTCGTTCCAGCGGTAGCCTATCGTCGGGGTCATGCGGACGGCAAAAATCGTCCGCGACGTGCCGCAGTCGCTGCCCGTGTACTCCGTATTGTCGAAGTGCGTCGACACCTCGCCCGAGAAGAAGAGCTCCTGGGCCGCAACCGTCCCGCACAGTGCAGTCATGAATATGCAGGCAAGCAACTTTTTAACCATCTGCGTCACAAAATATCCGATTAGGACCTCAAAAATAGGCAAAATATTTTTAATAGTTTTAATTTTGCGGCAAAATCATGGAGCCATGAGAAAAATTACCAACGCAGAACTGCATCGTCCGTCGGTCGAGGAGTTTGCACGCATGGAGAAGACTCCGGTGACGGTCGTGCTCGACAACGTCCGCTCGGCACAGAACGTCGGCTCGTTCTTCCGCACGGGCGACGCCTTCGCAATCGAACATCTGGCACTGTGCGGAATCACCGCCACACCGCCGAACCGCGAAATACACAAGACAGCCCTCGGGGCCGAGGAGAGCGTCGCATGGAGCCGTTATGCGACAACGGCCGAATGTCTGGAGCACCTGCGCGGCGAAGGATACACCATCATCGCCATAGAGCAGGTCGAGGGCGCATCGATGCTCGGCAGCTTCCGCACCGAACCGGGGCGCAAATATGCCCTCGTATTCGGGAACGAGGTCGAAGGCGTCGACCAGCAGGTCGTCGACATGTGCGACGGGGCAATAGAGATACCGCAGGCCGGAACCAAGCATTCGCTCAACGTCGCCGTGTCGGGAGGAGTCGTTTTGTGGGATTTATTTTGCCAAATTCGATTAAAGCCCTAAATTTGCCGCGGTTTAACTTAACTTAAAAAGATAGGAAATGTCTGTTGAAAGTACGGTAAGAGCCGTTACGACGCTCCGTCTCACCGAGATGAAGCAACGCGGCGAAAAAATAGCCATGCTGACGTCGTACGACTACTCGATGGCGAAAATCGTCGATGCCGCAGGTATCGACGTGATACTCGTAGGCGACTCCGCGGCAAACGTTATGGCCGGTTACGAAACCACCCTCCCCATAACGCTCGACGAGATGATATACCACGCACGCTCGGTGGTCAGGGCCACAAAACGGGCCCTTGTAGTGGTCGACCTCCCGTTCGGAACATATCAGGGCAACTCGAAGGTCGCCCTCGACTCGGCCGTGAGAATAATGAAGGAGACCGAGGCCGACGCCATCAAGATGGAGGGCGGCGAGGAGATACTCGAATCGGTGCAGCGCATACTGACGGCCGGAATACCGATCATGGGACACCTCGGACTGACCCCGCAGTCGATCCACAAGTTCGGAACGTACAACGTCCGCGCAAAGGAGGAGGCCGAAGCCGCCAAACTCGTCCGCGACGCACACCTGCTCGAAGAGGCTGGCTGCTTCGCATGCGTGCTCGAGAAGATTCCGGCAGCACTCGCCACCCGCGTGTCGCAGGAGCTGAGAATACCGACAATAGGCATCGGCGCCGGTGCCGGCTGCGACGGCCAGGTGCTCGTAATCCACGACATGCTGGGCATAAACAAGGTATTCTCGCCGCGGTTCCTGCGGCGGTACGCCGACCTCGACACCGTGATTACAGGTGCCGTATCGCAATACATCGACGACGTCAAGTCGCTCGACTTCCCAAACGAAAAGGAACAGTACTGACACGTGAAAGGGCCCGGCAGCTGCCGGGCCCTTTCACATTGCGGTTACTCCTGCCTGCGCGGCCTGATCTTCCTGAAGGGCAGCTTCAGCACCCCGAAGAAAGCCTCGCCGAAAATGCCGCCCGACATCTTCGACGTTCCGACGACTCGGTCGATGAAGATAATCGAGAGCTCGCGGATCCTGAAGCCCAGTTTCCAGGCCGTATACTTCATCTCGATCTGAAACCCGTAGCCCACCATGCGCACACGGTCGAGGTCGATGGTCTCAAGCACCGAACGGCGGTAGCCGACGAATCCGGCCGTGGCGTCGTTGACCGGCATGCGCGTAACGATGTGGACATATTTCGATGCGAAGTACGACATCAGCAGGCGCGACAAGGGCCAGTTGACCACATTGACGCCCGAGACGTAACGCGACCCGACAACAACATCGGCACCCTCCTCCAGCGCCGCGCTCAGGCGCAGCAGGTCGTCGGGATTGTGCGAGAAGTCGCAGTCCATCTCGAAGACGAAGTCGTATCCGTGCCCCAAGGCCCATTTGAACCCCGCGATGTAGGCCGTGCCGAGGCCCAGCTTGCCGCACCTCTCGACAAGGAACAGCCGGCGGGGATACTCCGTCTGCAGGTCGCGGACGATGGCCGCAGTACCGTCGGGCGACGCATCGTCGACCACAAGCATGTCGAAATCGCCTTCGAGCGACATCACCTTGGCAACCATTGCCCTGATATTCTCACGCTCGTTGTAAGTGGGTATGACTACAAGTTTTCTCATGACTGCATCATTTTATCAAATTCACGTTTGCCTGCCATATATCTGACAACAACCGAGCCGCGGTAGACCGTCCCGGGCAACGCCCCGTCGACAGCCGTACCCCTTATGTGCCGGCGCTCCGACGACAGCCGCCCGTGCCAGCGTATGAAATCGGCATACGCCCGGCATACGGCCCACGCGCCGCGGGCATTGCCCTCGGCCAGATAACTCAACGCCGCAACGGCATCGAGCAGCGGCCGCAATACCGCCACGACGGCCCGCTGTCCGGAAGTGGCGCAACGGTACAGCATCGCCAGGTTGTTGCGGTGGTTGTAGAATATCTTGTTCGGCGAGTCGGTCGCAAGAGTGCCGCCACCAAGGTGGTAGACACGGCTCCGAGGCTCGACCTCGACCGAATATCCGGCTATCTGCATGCGCCAGCAGAGGTCTATCTCCTCCATGTGGGCGAAAAACTCGGAAGCGAACCCGCCCAGGCGCATGAAAACATCGCGCCGGCAGCACATGGCCGCACCGCTCGCCCAGAAGACGCGCCGGCGGTCGTCGTACTGGCCGCGGTCCTGTTCGAGGTGCTTCAGTATGCGCCCGCGGCAGAATGGATAACCGAGGTAGTCGATGAAGCCACCCGAGGCCCCGGCATACTCGAACATGTCGCGCTGCATGTACGAGAGCAGCTTGGGCGCAACGGCCGCAACCGTCGGATCGGCGTCGAGGCGGCCGACAAGCGGTTCGAGCCACCCTTCCGTCGTCTCCACGTCGGAGTTGAGCAGGACGCAGTAATCGGCCTCGACCTGCGCTATGGCCCGGTTGTATCCCCCGGCAAAACCGTAATTGCGGTCGAGTCGCACGACCCGGACTTCGGGGAACTCCCTGCCGAGCATCTCCACGGAACCGTCCGTCGAGCCGTTGTCGGCAACGACAACCTCGGCCCACGCCGGCGTAGTGCGCACAACGCTCGGCAGAAACCGGCGCAGATGCTCCGTTCCGTTCCAGTTGAGTATGACAACTGCCGCAGACGCCATGGTTCGATCAGTTTTCGTTGGACCGCACGACGGGACGGTACGGGCGGTCGGGACGGTGTTTCCACCTGTTGTGCGACCACATCCACATCTCGGGCTGTTCGTTTATGTCCTTTTCAAGCCGGCGGACATAGCGCTCCGTAATCTCGTGCTGCTCAACATGCTCCTGTCCGTCGTATATGAGTTCGAGGTGCGCCTCGTAGTATCCGCGGCGCACACGGCGCTGCGTCACGTAAAACACGGGCAGACCGTACTTCACGGCAAGCTGCTCGCCCCCCTCGAAGAAGATCGTATCCTGATTCAGGAAACGGAACCAGTGGCTGTCTGGCAGCCGCGGCGGATTCTGGTCCGATATAAGCCCCAGCACCAGCCTGTGACCCTCGTATCCGTCGATGTTACGTATGAAGAAACGCAGCGCATCGTGAGCCGGAACGGGCAACTCCATCGTATGGTCGCGCAGGCGCTTGTAGAGTTCGTCGACAATGACGTTGCTGATCTTGTGGTAGACCGCCACAAGCACATGGTCGGGAAGCCACATGCCCCAGAAACCGTAGTACTCCCAGCAACCCAGATGCGACGTCAGCGTTATGCAGTTGCGGTCGGCTATCAGCGGAAGGACCTCGTCGGTATTGACGAAATTCATGCGGCGGCGGCACTCCTTGTCACTCATGCGGGCCATGACGATAGTGTTGACCATCATCTCCGACAGGGTGTCGTAGAACCGGCGGCGTATGCGCGCAATCTCCACGTCGCTCTTGTCCGGGAACGAATTGCGCAGGTTCGACGTGATACAGCTGTAACGGTAACGCAGGCACCGGTACAACACGAAACAGATAACCTCCTGGACGACGTAATACTGGAACCAGTGCGGCAACAGCGAAACCAACCGACACATGAGCCACATGGCTTCAAGACCGACACGCTGCCAGAACGTCAGACGTACATTATCACTGCTGCTCCTCATCTTCCTTCTCTCTCCTGTTGCGTTTGGGCCGGCCGGCCAGTACAATAACAAATTCGCCCTTGGGCTCATGCTCGCGGAAATATTCGGCCGCTTCCGAAACCGTCGACCGGACGGTCTGTTCGAATTTCTTGGAAATCTCGCGCGTGACCGATACCTCGCGATCGCCGCCGAATACCTCGGCGAACTGTTCGAGGCACTTGACCACACGGTACGGCGATTCGTAGAAAATCATGGTCCGCTCCTCGTCGCGAAGCTCCTGCAGGCGCTTGCTGCGCCCCTTCTTCTGCGGCAGGAACCCCTCGAAACAGAACCGGTCACACGGGAAACCGCTCTGGACAAGCGCCGGTATGCATGCCGTCGCCCCGGGCAGGGTCTCGACCTCGATGCCCGCCTCGACGCATGTGCGAACAAGCAGGAATCCCGGATCCGAAATACCCGGCGTGCCGGCATCGGACACGAGCGCAACGGTATGGCCCGCACCTATCGCCTCGGCGACCATGCGGACGGTGGCATGCTCGTTGAACTTGTGGTGGGAATAGAGCCTCTTCTCTATGCCCAAATGCTTGAGCAGAACCGATGTCGTGCGCGTATCCTCGGCCAGTATGAAATCAACCTCCCGCAGAACCTCGACGGCCCGCAGCGTTATGTCCCCCAGATTGCCTATCGGCGTAGGCACTATATACAACTTGGGCATGTCAACTGTATTTGCGTTCGATAAGGTCCATCAACAGTTTCGCCCCGTCGGAATTGGGATTCCAGTCGTAAGTCTCGACTATGTATATCATGCAGTCGTCGAGGTTGTCGAATCCGTTGAGTCTGGCAATGGCAGCCTCGTATGCGACGGCATCTCCCTTGAAAAGGTCACGTATGAGAAGATAGCGGTCGTTGACGCCCAACGCCCCGGCTATGTCGTCGATACGCTCCTTGCGGGCTATCTCCGAGGCAACGTTGCGTACGGGCGATATGGTGTCGGCAACGGTGCGGACATCGTTGTTTATAACCTCGCCCAGAACAGGTTCGCCCTCGTGCAGCGCCGCTGCAATGTCGATGCTCGGAACCGAATAGGGACGGAGACCTGCGTTGTCCGGTTCCGCCTTGACATGATCGGACGCCGGAACGGAAGTATCGGGTGCGGGAGCAGCCGTATCGGTATCGGCATCGCCGCCGTCAGGCTGTGCGTCACGAACTGCGGATTCACCTTCCGCTGCGGCAGCATTGTCGGTCGGCTGCGTCGAAGCCATTTCGGGCGTTTCGGGCATTTCGGGCACCGTTTCATTAACTGGCTGCGTCTCGGACTCTCTTTCGGCGGACACGAGACTCCCGGGCATCGTGGCGGCAGGAGCCGGTTCGGTCAGGCTGTCGGGCTCCGCAGGCGAAGAGACCGCAGGTGCAGCGGCACGGTATGCCGGACGTTCGGGTTCGGACGGTTCATCGTCATAAAGCGACATCATCACCACACGCCGCGGCGAACGGCTGATGATTATCTCGTCATCGCCGAACAGCGATCCGGATCCCGACAGGCGGCGTCTGTCGGAAAAGGTATCCTGCGCATGGTTGTCTCCTTCCGTACTGTTCACGTGTGCAGTATCCGCTGCAGGGACGGATTCCTGTGCCGGAAGAGTTTCCGCAGCAGGAGCCGGCTCCTCTGCGGAAGCCTGTTCGCGTGCCGGTTCCGTATTCTGCGCAGCGGGCTCTTCCGCAATTTCCGGTGCAGTGGCGGCTTCGGTCTCAGGTGCCGGAGTATCAACATGGTCCTGTCCGACGGTCGTATCCGTCGCAGGAGCAGGCTCTGTCGCGGGGACCGTCATCGTCTCCGCTTCAGGCCCGGGCATCGCAGCCGTCTGTTCCTCAGGCGCGGGACTATGGTCCGCAGACGGAGCCTCAACAGACGTAGTCTCAACACCGCCACCGGCATTCAGCCCTTCGGATCCGGTGCCGGCCACCCCGGCAAGAATATCGTCCGAAGCCGGAATATTCTCGAAAACATCATCGAGACTGATCTCCACGCCGGCAGAAACCGCAGGCTCCTCTTCCGCCGCCGGTTCGGGCTCCACGTGCGAGGAGACCGGGACTGATTCCGCAAAGCGCAGGGCCGAATATGCGGAACGCAACCGTTCGAGTGCAAGATCCAGTTCGAGCGCGTCGACGGCACCCGAACTCTTCCAGCCGTCGAGCAACTGCCCGACCTCGTGCAGATCGTTGCTTATCTTGTCAAAATCCATAATTTCGCAAAAACATGTTCAACTTTCAAAGTTAAATATTTTTTATGAAACGGCAATAAAAAAGTGAGCCGTACGGTGTGTCGGCGCAGATAAAAAGGACTTTATGCGCCATTGCGGAGACATAGGCGCCGCAAGCCGGCGCCGGCGGTACGGCAAGGACAAAAAAGCGGACCCCGTTTTCGGAGTCCGCACTGTAATGAATGGTCTGAGACCTATTTCTGACGGAAATATATCTGCATGGGCACTCCCGAGAAGTCCCACTGTTCGCGTATCTTGTTTTCGAGGAAGCGGCGGTAAGGCTCCTTGATATACTGCGGCAGGTTCACGAAAAAGGCAAACTGCGGCGTCGGCGTCGGAAGCTGCGTAGCATACTTTATGCGTATGTACTTACCCTTGGTCGACGGTGGAGGCGTCTCCTCGATGATCGGCAGGATATAGTCGTTGAGCTCGGAGGTCGATATGCGGCGGCGGCGCGACTCGTACACGCGCAGGGCCGTCTGCAGAACCTCCATGATACGCTGCTTGTTGATCACCGAGGTGAATATCAGCGGTATGTCGTCGAACGGAGCGAGCTTCTTCGACAGGAACTCGCGCCACTCCTTCATCGTATTGTTGCCCTTCTCGACAAGGTCCCACTTGTTGACCACTATAACGCAGCCCTTGCGGTTGCGGACTATGAGGTTGTGTATGTTCAGGTCCTGCGACTCGATACCCTGCGAGGCGTCGAGCATCAGGATACACACGTCGGAATTCTCAATGGCTCGTATCGAGCGCATCACCGAATAGAACTCCAGATCCTCGGTAACCTTGCCCTTCTTGCGCATGCCCGCCGTGTCGACCAGATAGAAGTCCATGCCGAACTTGTTGTAGCGCGTGTGTATCGAGTCACGCGTGGTGCCGGCTATCGACGTCACGATGTTGCGCTCCTCGCCGAGCAGCGCGTTGGTCAGCGACGACTTGCCGACGTTGGGGCGTCCCACGATCGTAATGCGCGGAAGGTCCTCGGCATATTCGGCGGCGCAATCCTCCGGCAGAGCCTTGAGTATCTCGTCCATCAGGTCGCCCGTGCCGCTGCCCGACATCGAACTGATGCAGAACGGGTCGCCGAGCCCCAGCGAATAGAACTCGTGGGACGAGTAGATCAGGTCGTAGTTGTCGACCTTGTTGCAGACAAGTATCACCTTCTTCGACGACCGGCGCAGAATGTCGGCCATCATCATGTCGAGGTCCGTGACTCCCGTATTCACCTCGACGAGAAACAGTATCACGTCGGCCTCGTCTATGGCCAGCAGTACCTGACGGCGTATCTCGTCCTCGAAAATATCGTCGCTGTTGACCGAATATCCGCCCGTGTCTATGACCGAAAACTCACGTCCGTTCCAGTCCGTTTTGCCGTAATGGCGGTCGCGCGTGGTTCCGGCCGTGGAATCCACAATGGCCTGGCGCTGCCCCACCAGACGGTTGAACAGCGTGCTCTTGCCCACGTTGGGGCGGCCGACTATTGCTACAAGACTCATATGCGTTATCTGTAATAAAATGGACCGCAAACAGCGCCGCAAGGACACAATTTTCAGTCCGTTCCGTTAAACGTCGCAGCAAAGATACGCTATTTTGGCAAATAAAAGCCGACGATGATGTATGATTTTTGGAAAAATCACTAACTTTGAAGATTGTTATACGACATGACTGGACGACTTTTTACGACAATACTGGCACTGGCCGTCTCGGTCCGGGCTCTCGCCGCAGGGTACGACGACTTCGCCGACCTCGGACGGAAGCCCCACAGGCGAAACATCAGGACCGAATGGGGAATAACCGCCGGAGCGCACTACACCGGAATCAGACTCTTCGGGCAGGAGGCCTCGATGAAGGCTTCGCCGAGGCTGGGATATGAGGCCGGCGTGCATATGGCCCTGCGGTTCGGCGACTGGCTGGCCCTGCAGCCCGAAATCTACTACAGCCACACCACGATCGACATGCAGGCGGACGGCGTCGACGGCAAGATCAAGGTGAAGTCGCATGCGGTGGAGTTCCCGGTGCTGTTGTCGCTGCGCGTGTTCGACCCCGTGAGAATCAACGCCGGACCCGTCATCACGCTCATGAACAACAGCAGCTACATCGCCCCGGACGGCGTGAAGACCATGTTCGGAAACACCAGGCCGACGTTCTGCTATACGGTCGGAGCTTCGGTCTGCATAGCGCAGCACCTGCTCGTGGACGCTCGATTCACGGGACAGTTCAGCACCACGCTGAACAACTTCGAAAAAGCCGATTTCCGGTCGAAATTATATACCGTATCGCTTAAAATAGGTTATTTGTTTTGACGAAATGAGCCAAACCGACAGAGAAATAATAATCGAGGGCGTCGACACGCGTGAACTCTACGGCGTGAACGACGCATACATCGAACAGATAAAGGCACTGCACCCGAAACTCAAGATCATAGCCCGCGGCTCGACGCTCCGGGTGCTCGGCAGTCAGGCCGACATCGACGACTTCGAACACAAGATGAAGGGGCTGATCGCATACTACAACCGTTACGGACACATCTCGCGCGAGGTGGTGGCCCAATCGTTCAGCCGCGGATTCTCGCGCGAGGAACAGCCCGCCGACAACAACGTGATAGTCTACGGCAACAACGGGGCAATAATCCGCGCACGTACGGTCAACCAGCAGCGGCTGGTCGAACTCTACGACTCGTGCGACCTGCTCTTCGCGACAGGACCCGCCGGTTCGGGAAAGACATATACGGCCATAGCGCTGGCCGTGCGCGCACTGCGCGACAAGCAGGTCAAGCGCGTGATCCTGACTCGCCCGGCCGTCGAGGCGGGCGAAAAGCTGGGATTCCTCCCCGGCGACCTCAAGGATAAGCTCGACCCGTACCTCCAGCCGCTCTACGACGCCCTCAACGACATGATACCGCCACTCAAGCTGCAGAAATACATGGAGGACGGGACCGTGCAGATCGCGCCGCTGGCATACATGAGGGGACGTACGCTCGACAACGCGTTCGTCATACTCGACGAGGCGCAGAACACGACGATCTCGCAGATCAAGATGTTCCTCACGCGCATGGGCCGCAACGCCAAGTTCATCGTCACGGGCGACGTCACACAGATAGACCTCCCGCGCCGCAACGACAGCGGGCTCACCCGCGCGATGAAGATCGTCGAGGGCATCAGGGGCATCGGATTCGTCGAGTTCGACAAGCGCGACATCGTGCGGCACGAGCTGGTGAAGCATATCGTCGATGCATTCGACAGAGACGCCGACGGGACGGGAGTGAAGTCCCCCGACAAGGAAAACAACGACTAAAAACACGATATTTATGGACAAGAACCTGAAATCACTGTCACCCGCGCTGGTGTGGAAGCACTTCAGCGAAATAACGCAAATACCACGACCCTCGTACCACGAGGAGAAGATACGCCAGTACATCGTGGACTTCGCGGCGGCTCACGGACTGGAGTGCAGGGTCGACGAGGCCTGCAACGTCTACATACGCAAGGCGGCGACACCCGGCATGGAGAACCGCAAGGGCATAATCATGCAGGCGCACCTCGACATGGTGCCCCAGAAGAACAACGACAAGGTCTTCGACTTCACCACCGACCCCATCGAGGCATACATCGACGGCGAGTGGGTTACGGCCAACGGCACGACACTCGGTGCCGATGACGGCATAGGCGTTGCGGCGATACTCGCCGTACTTGAGGACGAATCGCTGCCCCACGGCGACATCGAAGCCCTCTTCACCGCCACCGAGGAGACCGGAATGGACGGTGCATTCGGTCTGAAACCCGGATTGCTCAAGGGCGAGATACTGCTGAACCTCGACTCCGAAACCGAAGGCGAACTCTACGTGGGCTGCGCCGGAGGCCTCGATGCAAACATGACAATAGAATACGAAGCCGAAGCCGCTCCCGCAGGTTTCGAAGCCGTGAACCTCACGGTCAAGGGCCTCAAGGGCGGACACTCGGGAATACAGATAGGCTGCCAGCGCGCCAACGCCAACAGACTGCTGTTCCGCCTGCTGCTGCACACCGCACAGCCGTTCCACCTCGCTTCGGTCGACGGAGGAGGCCTGCGCAACGCCATTCCGCGCGAGGCTTCGGCAACACTGCTGGTCAAGGACGCCGCCGCATTCGCCGAAGAGGTGGCCGCATACGAAAAGACCGTGACGGCCGAATTTGCAGGTATCGAGGAGAGCATATCGGTCAAGGCCGTGAAATGCGATGCCCCGGAACGGATCATTCCCGACACGGTAGCCATGAACCTGACCCGCGCCGTTGTCGGCGCCCCCGACGGCGTAATCCGCATGTCGACGGCGATGGAGGGTCTCGTGCAGACATCGACCAACCTCGCACGCGTGGTGTCGGACGGCAGCTGCATAAAGCTCCAGTGCCTGCTCCGCAGCTCGGTAAACAGCGAAAAGGCAGCCCTCGGCGAAGCCATAAAGGGCGTATTCGAACTCGCCGGCGCAAAGGTCGAACTTACGGGAAGCTACGACGGCTGGAATCCCGACATGTCGTCGCCCATACTCCACGCAATGAAGGAGTCGTACAAGGCCCTGTTCGGCAAACTGCCCGCAGTAACGGCCATACACGCCGGTCTCGAATGCGGCATAATCGGCGGCACATACCCGTCGCTCGACATGATATCGTTCGGCCCCACGATATGCTACCCGCACTCGCCCGACGAGAAGGTCGAGATCGCATCGGTGGAGCGTTTCTACAACTTCCTGACCGATACGCTCAAGAACGCACCCGAAAAGAAGTGACAAAGTGGAACGACTGCCAATAAGCCAACGCTGGTTCGTCATCGTGAACCCCGTCGCCGGTACGGGACGGGGTCTCGAAGACTTCCCGCAGATATCGAAACTGCTGCGCGACAACAGCATTCCCAGCGACCCCGTATTCACCGAACACAAGTACCATGCGGTCGAACTCACGGTTACCGCCGTGAACAAGGGATACCGCAAGATCATCGTGATCGGCGGCGACGGTACACTGCACGAGGTGGTGAACGGACTCTTCATTCAGAAGTCCGTGCGCCCCGACGAAGTGCTGCTCGCCGTAATATCGGTCGGCACCGGAAACGACTGGATACGAATGTTCGGAATACCAACGCGTTACTCCGAAGCAATCAGGGCCATACGCGAGGGCAAGTCGTTCCTGCAGGACGTCGGCGAGGTGACTTACGAAGAGTCGCAATACAAGCAGAAAAGATATGTCGCCAATGTCGCCGGATCGGGTTTCGACGCCTTCGTCATACGCAGGTTCAACCACCTAAAGGCAAAAGGACGTACCGGACGATGGCTCTATCCGCTGAGCATCATACGGTCGTTCTTCACCTACAAGTCGACGGGCGTGAAGGTCTATGTCGATGACAAGCTTGTCTACAACGACCTGCTCTTCAGCATGGCCGTCGGCATCTGCAAGTACAACGGAAGCGGTATACTCCAGCTCCCCGCGGCCGTCGCCGACGACGGCCTGCTCGACCTGACGCTCATACGCCCGCTCCACTGGTGGCACATAATATTCCGCCTGCGCAAACTCTTCAACGGCGAAATATACCAGATCGGGCACGTCCAGCATGTGCAGGGAAGCCGCATAACGGTAACCTCGTCGCCCGACATGCTGCTGGAGGTCGACGGCGAACTGCTCGGAACAACCCCGCTCGAATTCGGCATACTGCACCGCGCAATAAAGGTCATCGTATCGAAGGAGTTTCTCCAGGAATAGCCTCACACAAAAACCCGGCACGGGAGACTCCTGACGCACAAGGGCGCAGGCCAAACCCGAAAACTTCGGTTTTCATTTGGCACTGCGCCCTCCTTTTGCTATATTTGCGCCCGAAATCAGAAAGGGGTGCTTGCCTTACGGCAGGCTGAGATTATACCCATCGGACCGGATACGGGTAATGCCGAGACCGGGAACAAGCATAATCTGTCAAAAGGCCCCTTTTCAACTGTTTAATTAATTATTAAAAGTATGAAAAGGATTTTTCTTTTTACGGCGGTCTCGATCATGGCCGCAACGACAGCTGCGGCGCAGCAATCCGATTCGCTCGAAGTACACGAGATCCAGCAGATCGAGGTGAAGACCACGCGCGCAGCCAAAAACACTCCGGTAGCATACACCGACATCTCGGGCGATGAAATCACCGGATACTCCTACGGAACCGACATTCCGACGCTGCTGGCTCTGACGCCCTCGATGATCGCCACGAACGAAACCGGTATCGGCATCGGCGGAACCTCGATACGTCTGCGCGGAACCGACGCCACCCGAATAAACGTCACCGTCAACGGAATGTCGCTCAACAACCCCGACTCGCACTCGGTATACTGGTACGACACCCCCGACCTCATCTCGTCGGTGGGTACGGTACAGGTGCAGCGCGGAGCCGGTCTCTCGACAAACGGTACGGGTGCCTTCGGAGGTGCGGTCACCATGTCGACCGACGCACTCCAGACCGTATTCGGAGGCGAAGCATCGCTCTCGTACGGCTCGTACAACACCAACAAGCAGGCCATACGCATATCGTCGGGCCTGATGGGCGGACACTGGCTCGTCGACGCCCGACTGACACACATCGGCTCGGACGGATACATCGACCGCGGCGAAACAGACCTCAAGTCATACATGCTCCAGGCCGGATACTACAACGGTAACACCATGGTCAAGGTCCTCTCGTTCGGCGGAAAGGCCAGGACGGGCCTTACGTACACCGGTGCCACAAAGGAGGAGATGGCACTCAACGGCCGCCGGTTCAATCCCGAAGGAATGTATGAAGTTAGCGACGGCATGAGCTGGCACGTATGGCACGGCGATCCCCCCGAGTGGAAAGACGTGGCATACTACGACGACCAGACCGACAACTATCTGCAGATCAACAACCAGATAGTCGTAAGCCACCGTTTCAACGACAAGTGGAACATGAACGTCACCGGATTCTACACCTACGGATACGGATACTACAAGCAGTACAAGGACAACGCCAAACTCTACGAGTACCTGCCCCTCGGAGCATCGTCCGACACCCCGCGCGCCGACCTCATACGCGAGAAGCTGATGCGCAACCATACGGGCGGCGTCAACGCCTCGGCATCGTACACCACGCGCAACCTCGACCTCGTGTTCGGCGGATCGTGGAGCTACTACACCTGCCCGCACTGGGGCGAGATCGACTGGATCGAGGGATACGACCAGCCGCTGCCGACCGAATACTGGTACGACAACGACGTCAACAAGCATGACGCCAACGTATTCGTCCGCGCCAACTGGCAGGTGACGGAGGGTCTCCGCCTCTTCGGCGACCTGCAGTACCGTTACGTCGACTACCGCGCATGGGGCGTAAACGACAACTACGTGTCGGAAGAGGTCGGAATGCAGCCCATCGACGTGGACAAGCAGTACCACTTCTTCAACCCGCGTGCCGGTATAAGCTACACCAACGGACGCCACAATGCCTACTTCTCGTTCTCGGTGGCCCAGAAGGAGCCTACGCGCAGCGACTTCACGGACCGTTACCGCTTCGCGGCCGACGACACCTACCCCAAGCACGAGGAACTCTACGACTATGAGCTTGGCTACACCTACACAGCCCCGCGTCTGGCCGTGGGCGTGAACTTCTACTACATGTACTACCGCAACCAGCTCGTGCCGACCGGAATGGTCAACGACAGCTCGGACGTGCTCAACACCAACGTACCCAAGAGCTACCGCCGCGGAGTGGAGCTCACGGCATCGTGGGAGGCAACCAAATGGTTCCGCCTGGGCGGAAACGCCACATTCTCGCAGAACCGCATACGCGACTACGTCGACCAGCTGGCCAACAGCCCCACGTACGGCGAAAACCTCGGCGACATGACGATCGCATACTCGCCGTCGATGATGGGATCGCTCTTCCTGGACTTCCATGTCAAGGGATTCGAGGCCGTATTCCACACGCAGGCCGTCGGCAAGCAGTACTTCACCAACAACGAAAACGAAGAGCTCTCACTCGACAGCTACTGCGTGACAAACCTCAACCTGGCATACACGCTCAAGACCAGCTCGTCGCGCAACGTACGCTTCGGCCTGACCATCTACAACCTCTTCAACCAGAAGTACTGCAGCAACGGCTACGGATACTCCTACGTCGACAACTGGACCGACGAGAACAACCCCAAGCTCATCAACATGGCCTACTACTTCGCACAGGCCCCGTTGAACGTGCTGGCAAACGTCACGGTAACATTCTGACAAGATGGACGCCAAACTCATACTGCAAATCGTCGGCGTGGCGCTCGGGCTGCTCTACCTGTGGCTCGAGTACCGCGCTGACATCAGGCTCTGGATCGTCGGTCTCATAATGCCCGTGGTGCACGGGGCCCTCTACTTCAAGGCGGGGCTCTACGCCGACTGCTCGATGCAGGTCTACTACGTGCTCGCCGGCCTCTACGGCCTTGCGGTATGGCGAAACGCCCCCAAGAAGAACAAGGAGCATGCCCGCATAGCCCATACCCCGGCCGCCAAGATCCCGTACATCGCCGCCGCGTATCTGCTGGCTCATGCCGTCATCTATTTCGTGCTCGTGCGGTTCACCGACAGCACCGTCCCCTTCTGGGACAGCTTCACCACGGCCCTCAGCATCGTGGCCATGTGGCTGCTGTCGCGCAAATACATGGAGCAATGGCTCGTGTGGCTCGTCGTCGACATTACGACCGTGGCCCTCTACATCTACAAGGGAATACCACTGACCGCAGGCCTCTATGTCGTATATTCGGCACTGGCCGTGGTCGGATACCTCAAGTGGAGAAGGGAGTACCGAAAGATGGCACGCTGATTGCTGTTGATTGCGAAGTAAACCACAAAAACAGGATTTCGCAATGAAAAGATTTCTACTTTCAGTGTCAGTGCTGGCACTCGCAATCATCTCGGCCGTCGGCTGCTCGCAGCAGGCCAAATGGAACCGCGCACAACGTCAGCAAATGCGCGAGGCACTGCGCGAATACAGGCAGATGGTCTACCTCGATGACCTGACCGATGCCGAATTCATGCTCTTCGCCGATGACGTGGCCCTCGCCCTCGAAGAGGACTACCCCGTCTACACGACATTCGTGCAGATGCCCGGCGTGAACGACACGGTGCAGGTATATGTCGTAACAACGATCGTCGAGGAACTCAATGCCGACGCCCGCAACATGCGCCACATCTTCCCGTACCGGTATCTGGTGGAACAGAACATTCTGCCCGCAGGCCTCGACCGCGCCCAGCAGCATGCTTTCTACAACTGTCTGGCCAGTAAGATAAACAACCGCTACGCAACGATGGACCAGTTCGTCGATGCGGTGCTGGCCGACACGACCGGAATGTCGCAGATCTCGGTAATGCAACAGCAGTGCGCAAGCGACCTGTTCGACTGGACGGTCGTGATCGAGGAGTTCGACTGACACACGATGTACATGCAGAAAACAGTACGGGCGGAGATGGTTCTCCGCCCGTATCGTTTTTTCGCGAAAGCCCGTCATCCTACCCTTTTGCCGCGGTACTCCTTGCGGGCCATGCCCATGATTCCGACAGCGAGAAACAGGCACAGCAACAGGCTGATAACGGTAATAAGCACAATGGTACGGCACGACGGCACCGTACGGTGGTTCCAGACATTCAGCAGGTAGCCAAGCGGCAGCATGACAACAACCATCGAGAGCAGTTCGCTGCGTTTTGCCCGCATGCACATCTGCCATGTAGGTTCAGAGGTCAAACCTTCGGGAATCGGCGTATTGCGGACGGCAAAGTCGATAAGCCCGATCAGAACAAACTGGATCATGATGATGACCATGCCCCATGCCGTGGCAACCGTAAAGCCGCCGTTGACGATGCCGTCGACGACATAGAGGAATCCGATCAGTCCGATGAAGATGTAATACCCGAATTTTTTCATAAGCCCTCCCTGATTATATAGGTTATAAGGAAAGTCCCGAATTGGCGGCTGCCGTTATGGAACCGACCGCCGCGCCATACTCGCCGCCGGAAACATAACCGCCGACAGCTCCCGCAACACCGGCCGCAACGACTTTCAGCATGTCACGGTCCAATGCCACGGTTCGCTCCATGAAGATATTCATATTGGAGCTGCTCGCAATGCCGACCGCCTCGGTGGCGTAGCCGGGAAACGAGCACCTGATTTCGGGATAACCCGCAGGTATGTACAGCTCATAGTGTCCGTTGTTATCCGAAACAGTCCCGAACGGCGTTCCGGCAACACCGACAATGGCCCCGACAACCGACTCCCCGGTGCACCTGTCGATCACCGTGCCGACAATACAGTAGTTGCGGCCGTCGCCTGCGGGCGTATGTGTAAGCATGCTCCAGCGGACCATGTTGGCACGCCAGTAGTCAAGGCCCGAAAGAGCCGTCGCCGTACCGCAAAGCAGCGCGTTCATCGTCCGTTCGTCGATCCGGGTATCGGAGGCGATCTCTTTCTCAAGACGCACGACCTTATTCACGAACATATCTCTCGACAAGGAATTGTCACGGAGTATGTCGCCCAACGCATCGTAATAATGTTTGCCGCGGGAAGAGGCTATGCCGACGTCGGACGCCGGCTGCCAGGTCATCGGCGACGGCACGATGGTGCCGTTATCCGAAACCGCGATCCCGGGCTCCAACGAGACATTCAGTTCACGGCCGGAACCGGATTCGTCCGATTGGACGGCAAATATCTTCTGGTTATATCCCGCGCGTGTAACCATGACGAGCGAATTCCCGGGTATGTCAAGGCTGAACCGGCCGTCACGGTCCGCAACGGCCGAAACCGCCGTGCCGGCAACCGATACCGTCGCCCCGACAGGATATCCGTCCGCACACGACGTAACCCGTCCGGCAAGTCTGATGCAGGCTGCGTCGCCGGCCGTGTTCCTGTCGTCGGGAAAGGCCGCCGACACGAAACCGGCAACACAATCCGGGATTATTTGAGGTGTCATTGCCGTCACCTGCACGGTTCCATCTCCCGAAACCATGCCGGAAACATGTTCCAGGCCCTTGGTGTAAAGGTTGCCGATACAGGCATGGGGATTGGCCGATTCGGATTCGCCCCGGCCCTTGGGATCTGCGCCACACGATACGAGTACAGCCGCACACAAAACTGCAAAGAGGCTTCTTTTCATTGGGCGATCAATTTTGGGATCTCTTAAAGTTAACGATATTTTCAATAAAAGACGAAAGATTATGAAAAAATCGACTTTTTTGCACCGCATTTTTTAACTTTAGGGCAAAAGAGGAGTCTTAACATGTGAGAGCACGCACAAACAGGGCATGGAGACAAGGAAAACAACGGAACCGACCATCGACGGAACCCCACGCGAAGAGTGGTTCGCAGCAGCGGTCGAAACATATGCCGAGCCGCTATACTGGCACATACGGCGAATGGTCGTGCGCCACGACGAGGCACAGGACCTGATGCAGGAGATGTGGCTGCGGGCATGGCGCAGCATCGGGTCCCTGCGCGGCGGAAACGGCGAACTGAGACCATGGCTCTATGCCATAGCCACGAACCTGTGCCTCTCGCGGCTGAAAAGGAAGTACATGTGGCAGCTGGTGCCGCTCGAGGACGTCGGTCGGAAACTCTCCGAAAGTCTCGAGGCCTCGACAGACCTCGACCCCGACAGCATCGAGGTGCGCTTCCAGAAGGCACTGCTCGCCCTGCCGACAAAACAGCGGCTCGTATTCAACCTGCGATACTACGACGAACTGCCGTATGCCGAAATAAGCCGCATAACGGGCATGAGCGAAAATACGTTGAAAACAGATTACCATTACGCGCAAAAGCGCATCAGGGAGTTGATGACACTATGAAAAAGTTCGATTTCGACAACGTGGGCAAACGTATGCCCTACAATGTTCCCGACGGCTTCTTCGACGAAGCCCGTAAACGTGCTTGCGCCATCACAGGCGACGGGCGCCAAGCGCGCAAACCGCAGGTACTGCGCCGTGCGGCTGCCATAGCCGCAGCTGCAGCGGTGATAATCGGCGCAGCGGTAATCGGACTGCACCTGCGCGGAGAGCGTCCCGCAGCGGCAGACCCACAGCAACTGTATCTCTCGCTGTTGGCCGATGCCTCGGACGACACCCTCGAAGAGATGGGCGCAAACTACATGGAAGAGATCTCTAACGATTAATAACAAGTCAAACCTCAAAAAAAACTGAAATCATGAAACGCACGATCATTTCAACGCTGCTCCTCCTCTTTGCAGCAACACAATTGTCCCTCGCGCAGGCTCCGCAGCCCGCTCCGCAGCCCGGCAAAAACAAAGGCGCCGAAAAGAAGGAGCTGATGGACGCGAAACTTCAGATAATCAAGGCCGAACTCGCCCTCACCGACGAGCAGTTCAACAAGTTCGCACCGATCTACCGCCAGTATTCGCGCAACATCGACTTCAACCGCCGCCGCGCAGGCAGAATCAACCTCGAAACGGCCTCGAAACAGGAGATTAACGAATATCTGAAGAACCGCATCGACAACAGCATCAACGTAGGCATGGTACGCAAGGTCTACATTCAGATCTTCGAGCGCGTACTCACACCGCAGCAGGTCGTAAAACTCTACTCGATGGACAACCGTCTCTCGCGCCAGGCCCGCGAGGAGCTGGCCAAACGCCGCAACCCCGAAGCACAGGCACAGGCTCCGGCCGAAAAGGCCCCTGCCAAACCCGCCGGCCGCAAATAATTCCTTCGGCATGCCATGCAAGGCGACAGCCGGTATCCCCACAGGAGGATACCGGCTGTTGTCGTAAGGAAATTGCTGTCTGTCAGATACCGGAGCCGGGATCGGCGTCCGGCCCTCGCCCTGTTTTCGACGCACGGCACAGACCTCATGCCACGCCCCAACTCTCCGTAGCGCAGGCGGCTACTCGACGCCCAGGCGGAAGACGATCTTCTGGCAGTAGGTTTCGCCCGGGGCAAGCAGCGGCGACGGGAAATCGTCGTGGTTGACCGCATCGGGATAGTTCTGGCACTCGATGGCCACACCCGCATAGTCGGCATAGCGTCCGCCCGACTTCGTTACGGGGCAGCCGCCAGCAAGCCAATTGCCCGTATAGACCATGGCGCCGGGCTGCGACGACAGGACCGTAACCTTGCGCCCCGATGCCGCATGGCGCAACTCGCCAACCTCGGCAAGTATGTTGCGCTGCCAGCCGTCGAGCACGAAATAGTGGTCGTAGCCGCGGAAATCCCTTATGTGGTTGAACTCCGATGCGATGCCGTCGCCCAGGCGGCGGAACGACGTGAAGTCCATGGGAGTGCCCTTAACGTCGAGAAGGCGCCCCGTCGGGATCTGGACATCGTTCATCTCCAGCACGTGCAAGCAGTTCAGGCGCAACTCGTGCGACAGTATGTCGCCGCTCGATTCGCCCGCAAGATTCCAGTACGTGTGGTTGGTAAGGTTGACCGGCGTCAGTTTGTCGGTACGCGCCACGTATGTGATGCAGATATTGTTCTCGTCATCGAGGTCGTAGGCCGCCTCGACGCACACCTCGCCCGGATAACCGCCGTCGCCGTCCTCCGACACCAGCGAGAAGACCACGCGGTTGGTCTCGACACGGCCCTCCCACAGCTTCGTGCCGAAGCCGTGCGATCCGCCGTGCAGGTGGTTGGGACCATTGTTGGTCTCGAGATTGTAGTCCACGCCGTCGACGCGCATGCGCCCGCCCGCTATGCGGTTGGCAACTCGCCCGACGCTCTTGCCGCTGCAGGCAGGGTCGTTGTAGTAGCTCGCAAAGTCGCGGTAGCCGAGGATCACGTCGGCGAAATGCCCTTCGCGGTCGGGACACTTGACCGACACCATGGCCGCACCGAGATTGCAGACCTGAACCTCGCAGCCGTTGCCGTTGCGCAACGTATAGATTATTATAGCCTCGCCCTCGGGAGTCATACCCCAGACGTGCTGTTCGATTTCGTTTTTCATCGTTACCGGTATTTAAGGTTCAATTCGCGGCGTCACTCCGCAGGTTTCAGATTGGCGATCAGAGAGTCGATGCGACGCAGAGTCTCCTCCTTGCCCAGGAACGACGTCACGTCGTACATGCCCGGACCCTTGCCGGCACCGACCAGCGCCAGGCGCAGCGTATTCATCACCTGACCCATCGGATAGCCGTTCTCCTCGATCCATGCATGAACGATACGCTCGGTATTCTCGAGCGAGAAGTCGTCGATCGTGGCCAGAACCTCGCGCAGGCGTGCCAGAATCGCCGGATTGTCGCCCTTCCAGTATTTGCGCGTCTGCTTCTCGTCGTACTCGGTCGGCGCAACGAAGAAGAACGACGTCAGATCCCACAGGTCGCCGATGAACGTCGCGCGCTCCTTCATGATGCCGGCAACACGGCCCGCAACCTCGTCCGGAACATCTATGCCGTGGGCCTTGAGTATCGGCTGGTAGAGTACGGCAAGCTCGGCATCGCTCTTGTGGTGCATGTACTGGGCGTTGAACCACTTGGCCTTCTCGGGCTGGAAACGGGCACCCGACTTCGACACACGGTCGAGCGAAAAGGCTTCGGTAAGTTCCTGCATCGAGAAGATCTCCTGCTCGGTGCCGGGATTCCAGCCCAACAGCGCCAGCATGTTGATGAACGCCTCGGGGAAGTACCCGTCTTCACGGTAGCCGTGGGCGGTCTCGCCCGTGGTCGGCGAAACCCAGTAGAGCGGGAAGACCGGGAAGCCCATCTTGTCGCCGTCGCGCTTCGACAGCTTGCCGCCGCCCGTAGGCTTCAGCAGCAGGGGCAGGTGTGCGAACTCGGGCTGCGAATCCTCCCAGCCGAACGCCCTGTAAAGCAGGTAGTGCAAAGGCAGCGACGGCAGCCACTCCTCTCCGCGTATGACGTGCGAGATCTCCATCAGGTGGTCATCGACGATGTTGGCCAGATGGTACGTGGGCAGCGCGTCGGCCGACTTGTAGAGCACCTTGTCGTCGAGTGTCGAGGTGTTGACCTCGACATCGCCGCGTATGAGGTCGTGCATCTTCACCGTCTCATTCTCGGGCATCTTGAAGCGTATGACCCACTGGTTGCCGCGGTCGATGCGCGCCTGAACCTCCTCCTGCGGCAAAGAGAGCGAGGTGGGCAGTTTCTCCCGTACGGCGTAGTTGTAGGCGAAGGTCTCGCCGCGCTCCTCGTACTCCTTGCGGATAGCGTCAAGCTCGGCCGGCGTATCGAACGCATAATATGCCCAGCCGTTATCGACAAGCTGGTGCGCATACTTGAGATATATCTCGCGGCGCTCGCTCTGACGGTACGGAGCGTGCGGGCCGCCGACTCCGACACCCTCGTCGATCTCTATGCCGCACCACTTGAGCGACTCGATTATGTAATCCTCCGCTCCGGGAACGAAACGCTGCGAATCGGTATCCTCGATGCGCAGAATCATCTTGCCGCCGTTGTGGCGGGCGAAAAGGTAGTTGTAAAGCGCTGTGCGCACGCCGCCGATATGCAGCGGGCCGGTCGGACTGGGTGCAAAACGCACCCTCACTGGTCTGTTCATGTATCGTTAAGTTTTTGCTATTTTACCCTGTACTCGACACGTATGGTGACACGTGCCTTCTTGTTGCGGTTCGTGGTATTGAACGAACCTCCCGCCGAAAACTCCTCGTTGGTGTTGGCTCCCGTTATCTGGAACACGCCCAAACGGGCCGACATGACCCTGCCCAGACGGCCGCCCGCATTCCTGACTATGTTGTTGGCACGCGCCAACGCATCGGCCGAAGCCTTCTCGATGAGCGACAGCTTCACGTCGTCAAGACCCGTATAGTAATACGACGGCATCTGCGCGTCGATCGAGACGTCCTTGGCGATGAGCGACGAAATCTCGCGCGAGATGTTCTCGACCTTGTCGACATCTTTCGACTCGATGGTGAACGACTGGTTCAGGCTGTAACACTTGAAGCGCGAACCCGCATAGTTGCCCTGGGCGTTGTAGACCGGCTCCGTCTGCTCGTAGACATTGACGAACTGGAATACCACCGACGAAGGATCGATACCCTTCGAGGTGATGTAGTCGAGGACCTTCTGACGGTCGGACTCGATCTTCGCATAGCCCGAGATGACGTCCCGCGACTCGACATGAAGCGAACCGCCCCACACGATGAAGTCCGACGTGAACTCGGTCTCGCCGAGGCCCGTGACCGTAACCGTATTCTGACAACGGTACTTGTAGGTGTAGGCATAGCCCAGAACCGCAGCCGACAATACGACGGCCGCCCCGATGATGACGAACTTCCAGAGATTTTTCATGGCTTGTTGTTTTATATGTCAGACATTGAAGAGGAAATGCATGATGTCGCCGTCCTGCACGACGTAGTCCTTGCCCTCGATGCCGATCTTGCCGACATCGCGGCACGCCTTCTCCGATCCGAGCGTCACGTAGTCGTCGTACTTGATGACCTCGGCGCGTATGAATCCCTTCTCGAAATCGGTATGAATGATGCCGGCGGTCTGCGGAGCCTTCATGCCCCTGTTGTAGGTCCAGGCACGCGTCTCGTCCGGGCCCGTCGTAAAGAAGGTTTCAAGGTTGAGCAGCTTGTATGCCGACTTGATCAGACGGCTGACGCCCGACTCCTTCAGGCCCATGTCCTCAAGGAACATCTGACGTTCCTCGTAGCTCCCAAGCTCGGCAATGTCGGCCTCGGTAGCCGCCGCAATGACGAGCATCTCGGCACCCTCGCCCTCGATGGCTCTGGCAACCGCCTCGGTATAGGCATTGCCCGTAACGGCACTCTTCTCGTCGACATTGCAGACGTAAAGCACAGGCTTGTCCGTCAGCAGATTGAGGTCCCATACGCACTTGCGCTCCTCCTTGTCCAGCTCGACCGTGCGGGCACTCAAACCCTGCTCCAGAGCCTCCTTGTAGCGCAGCAACACCTCATACTGGCGCTTGGCGTTCTTGTCGCCGCCTGTCTGGGCCTGCTTCTGGACCTTGCCCAGGCGGTTTTCGACCGTCTCAAGGTCCTTGAGCTGCAACTCGGTGTCGATAACCCCCTTATCGCGAACCGGATCGACCGAACCGTCGACATGGGTGATGTTGTCATCGTCGAAGCAGCGCAGCACGTGTATGATGGCGTTGGTATTGCGTATGTTGGCCAGGAACTTGTTGCCCAGGCCCTCGCCCTGCGACGCTCCCTTCACCAGACCGGCAATGTCCACGATCTCGATGGTCGTCGGGATCACACGCTTGGGCTTGTCGATCTCGGCAAGACGGATAAGCCGCTCGTCGGGAACCGTGATGACGCCGACGTTCGGCTCGATCGTACAGAAAGGAAAATTCGCCGACTGCGCCTTGGCATTCGACAGACAGTTGAAAAGCGTCGACTTACCCACATTGGGCAACCCGACTATTCCGCATTGTAAAGCCATTTTCTATATATATCTTCTTTTTCTATGTTCTACTCTATTGTCTCTCCCAGGAGCGTCGCCGACGAACAGCCCGTCACACGCACCTTAACGTATTCGCCGATACGGTGGTCACCGCGGTCAAATACCACTACCTTGTTCTGCGACGTGCGGCCGAACAGCTGGGCGTCGCTGCGCTTCGAAACGCCCTCGACCAGTATCTCGAATTCGCGCCCCACATCACGGCGGTTGCTCGCCGCCGACAACTCGTTCTGCAACTCGATGATCTGCGACAAACGTGCCGTCTTCACCTCGTCGGGAACATCGTCGGCCATGTGGCGCTGCGCAAAGGTCCCCGGACGCTCCGAATACTTGAACATGTAGGCGAACTCGTACCCCACCTCGCGCATCAGTGACAGCGTCGCCTCGTGGTCAGCCTCGGTCTCACCGCAGAAACCGGCAATGATGTCGGTCGTGATGGCGCAGTCGGGCATGTAGCGGCGTATGGCCGCTATGCGGTCGAGGTACCACTCGCGCGTATACTTGCGGTTCATCTTTTCGAGCATGGCCGTCGACCCCGACTGGGCCGGCAGGTGTATGCACCGGCAGATGTTGGGCCGCGAGGCCATAACCTCCAGCAGGCGGTCGCTCATGTCCTTGGGGTGCGACGTGGCAAACCGCACGCGCAACAGCGGCGACAGGTCGGCAACACTGCCGATGAGCTCCGGGAAACCGACATCGCCGTAACGGTACGAATTGACGTTCTGCCCCAGGAGCGTAACCTCGCGGTAGCCGTTCTCCAGAAGCGTGCGTACCTCCGAAAGAATCGTCTGCGGATCACGGCTCCGCTCGACGCCGCGCGTATAGGGAACCACACAGTACGAGCAGTAGTTGTTGCAGCCGCGCATGATCGACACGAAGGCGCTGACGCCGTTGCGGTCGAGCCGCACGGGCGCAACCTCGGCGTAGGTCTCCTCGCGCGACAGCATCACGTTGATGCCCTTGCCGCCCGCCTCGGCCTCGCGGACAAGGTGCGGAAGGTCACGGTACGAGTCCGGGCCCGCAACGATGTCGACCCCGTACTCCGACTCGATGAGCTGCTCCTTCAGACGCTCGGCCATGCAGCCTATGACACCCACGATGAGCGACGGTTTGCGGCGGCGATAGCGGCGAAGCTCGTTCAGACGCCCCCAGATGCGCTGCTCGGCATTGTCGCGTATCGAGCAGGTGTTGATCAGCACGATGTCGGCCTCGTCCAGAGAGTCCGTATGGAAATAACCCTCGTCCTGCATGATCGAAACCACGATCTCGCTGTCGCCCACGTTCATCTGGCAACCGTAGGTCTCGATGAAAAGCTTGCGGCCGTCGCCTTGCAACGGACGCAGCGTATTTATCACTTTAGAATCCAAAATCCAAAAAAATCCTGTTACGTTAAACTACGACGCCTGAAGGTTGTCCTTGTCCGGCAGCGGCTTGAAGCCCTCGCCGAAAGTGTCGTAGGCATCGGTCACCACCATGAAGGCCTTCGGGTCGATCTCCTTGATGATGTGCTGCACGGAATTGACCTCCTTGCGGCTGACGACAAGGAAGATCATCTCCTTCTCGTCGCCAGTGTACATGCCGCGGGCCTTGATATAGGTGGCGCTGCGGTCCAGATCGCTGGTGATGTAGCGGCGAAGCTCCTCCTGGTGCGTGTCGCTCACGATGAAGATCAGTTTGTCGTACGACGCTCCGTCGATGACGTAGGCTATCACGCGCGAGGCAACGTAGATGGCTATGAGCGAGTAGAGCGACAGGAGCCACCCGGCACCGCCCTCGCTGTCGTCGGTGCCCAGACCGAAGCCGATGACCAGAAGACCCGACAGCACGACCATCGAGTCGGCCAGCAACACGCCGTTCGAGAAGTTGATGTGAGCGTATTTCTGGAGTATCATCGCCACGATGTCAGTACCGCCCGTGGTCGCCTGGTTGCGGACCACCAGACCGACGCCTATGCCTATCAGCACGGCACCGATGATGGTCGTGAGCATCAGATCGTTCGAAAGGTCGATGCGACCGCCGAGAAGCTGCGACGGATCGAGGGCCTCAAGCGCCTCCTGCGTCGGATAGGCAAGCCGCGACATGATGTTCATGATGCCCGGAGTGGTCATCGCCGCAATGATCGTGCGCGCTCCGAACCCCTTGCCGAACAGCACAACGGCCAGAACCATCAGCGGCCCGTCGAGCATGTAGCCGAAGGTGCCGACCTGAATCGACGGGAAAAGGTTGTGCAGCACGATGCTCGCCCCGTAGACACCACCCGGAACGATGTTGTAGGGATTGATGAAGAAGACGAAGCCCGCAGCCATCACGAAGCACCCGAAAAAGATGGAGATCCACGACCACCACCATCGGAGCGAAAACACCGGTTCGAATATCTCTCTGAATCGCATATGTCTATATGTTATCGAATTTCACTATCGGATTACAAAGATAATACAATCCGCCGAAACCGCCCCGGATCGCCCGCACTTTTTTTGCCGAAACGGAGCAAAGTCGAAATTTTTATTATCTTTGCAAAAAGATATGCCGACCCCGAAAGGGCCGCGCATGACCGTGGGTTGCAAAAGGAAATACTACCGCACCCCAAAAGAAGCGAAGCGGCACGCAATACCGCCGCAAAAGAAAATTTTTCGTTATGATAATAACATACTACTGCGCAATCACGATGATTATCATCGCCTACCTGCTCGGATCGATCCCGAGCGCAGTATGGATAGGAAAGCGCTATTACGGAATCGACATTCGCGAACACGGCAGCAAAAACGCCGGCACGACGAACATGCTCCGCGTCCTCGGCAAAAGAGCCGCAATGCCAGTATTCGCCATCGACTTCATCAAGGGATTCGTCGCCGTGACGATAATGTCCCTCATGAAATACGACGAAAACATCTCACAGGCCTGGCTCATAAACCTCAAGATCATCGCCACCGCCGCCGTCGTTCTCGGACACATATTCCCCGTGTTCGCCAACTTCAAGGGCGGAAAGGGCGTGGCCACGCTCGTCGGAGCCGTAACCGGTATAAACCCCGAAATCACACTGCTCTGCTTCGGAATATGGTTCATCGTCTTCATGGTCTCGCACTACGTCTCGCTCGCCTCGATGACCGCCGGCTGCTGCTTCCCGATTCTCGTCGGAATATTCTCCGGCAGCGCATACAAGCGTTTCGGCGATACATCGGTATCTTTTATCGTCTTTTCGATCGTTGTGGCACTGTTGCTGCTGTGGACTCACCGCAAGAACATCGAACGACTGAGAAAAGGCACCGAATCGAAAATATACCTCTGGAAACCCAGACATACGACGGTGAACGACAAGGAAACTCCGCAACACGCTCCGGAAAACAAAAATCCGGAGAAGTAACACCATAACATACAACGTCATGTTACAGAACAACCTTATAAAAATGTACGAAAGCAGCTTCCGCGAAAACCGCGAGATGTCTGCCCTTACGGACTATTTCAAGAACGAAACCTTCTCGTACTACGAGATGGCAAAGGAGATAGCCAAACTGCACCTGCTCTTCAAAAAGGCCCATGTCAAGAAAGGCGACAAAATCGCCCTCATAGGCCGAAACAACCCAAGATGGTGCATAACATACATCGCCACGATAACATACGGCGCCTGTATCGTCCCGATACTCCAGGACTTCAACCCCAACGACATCATACACATCATAAACCACTCCGAAAGCCGGCTCCTGTTCCTCGGCGACACCTATTGGGACGTCATCGAGGAGGACCAGATCCCTCATATCGAGGCCGTATTCTCGCTGACCGACTTCCACGTGGTATTCGAACGCGAGGGAAAGGTCCTCGGACGATTCGTCGACAACATAACCAAAAACTACCGCGCAAAATATCCCAACGGCTTCAGAATTTCGGACATCAAATACGCCGATGTCCCCAACGACCAGGTCGTACTGCTGAACTATACCTCCGGAACAACCGGACACTCCAAGGGCGTGATGCTCACGGTAAACAACCTTACGGCAAATGTCGAGTTCGCCCTGCAGGCCGTAAACCGGAACGGCGAACTGTACTTCGGCAAGGGCGTCAGAACCCTCTCGTTCCTGCCGCTGGCCCATGCGTACGGCTGCGCATTCGACTTCCTCTCGCCGCTGGCCGCCGGAGGTCACATAACGCTCCTCGGCAAGATCCCCTCACCCAAAATCCTGATCGAGGCAATGCAGTTCGTCAAGCCGACGATCGTATGCTGCGTACCGCTCATTCTCGAAAAGATATACCGCAAGCAGGTGCTGCCCGCACTCGAAAAGGGGCCCGTAAGCATCGCCATGAAGATTCCGTTGCTAAACACCGCAATCTATTCGTCGATACGGACGAAACTCATGACATCGTTCGGCGGAAACGTCAAACTCTTCATCGTCGGCGGCGCCCCGATGAACAACGAAACCGAAGCCTTCCTCATGAAGATAAACTTCCCGATAACGATCGGTTACGGCATGACCGAGTGCGCTCCGCTCATCAGCTTCGCCCCCGACCATGAATTCAAACCCGGTTCGTGCGGAAAGTACATCAAGGGATACATCGACGCGAAGATCGACTCGCCCGACCCGCAGAACGTCGCCGGCGAAATCCTCGTCAAGGGCGAAAACGTGATGCTCGGATACTACAAGAACGAACAGGATACCAAAAACGTCCTGCAGGCCGACGGCTGGCTCCATACCGGCGACATGGGTACGATGGACCCCGACGGAACGATATACATTCGCGGCCGATCGAAAACGATGATCCTCACCGGAAGCGGCCAGAACATCTACCCCGAGGAGATCGAGGACAAACTCAACAACATGTATCTGGTGCTCGAATCGCTCATAATCGAGAACAACGGCAAACTCCACGCGCTGGTTGTCCCCGACTACGAACAGGCCGAAAAGGAGGGCGTGGAAAAATCGGAACTGCCCGCCATCATGGCCGAAAACCTCAAGCAGCTGAATACGCTGCTGGCTTCGTACGAGCAGGTCTCGAACATCACGATATACCCCACCGAGTTCGAGAAAACCCCGAAACGAAGCATCAAGCGATACCTGTACGACGTCTCGCTTCTCAAACTTTAGAACCGACAACGAGGGAGGCCCGAACGCCTCCCTCGATATTAATATGACCGAACCCGACTTGCGATGGCTGCCGTCAAACTCGACAAAAAACAGATAATAACCGAGAATATTCTCTATGCGATGGTCTGGACCGTCGTGTTCCTCGTGCCGATCCTCAACTCGAAACTCATGGCCGAGGAGCACGTCAACCTCGACGGCATAATCATCGCATGGTGCAAGATCGCACCATATTTCATAATATTCCTGATACACAACATATTCATCGCCCCGGCCCTGCTGCTAAAGAAACGCTACCTGTGGTACATCTTCGCAAACATCGTGCTGCTGGCGGTAATCTTCGCCGGTGTCGACCTCTACGAACGGTTCATCGAGGGAAAACTCTTTTCGCAGGACGTCTCGGAGTACATTCAGCGCCGGCACGCTTCGCTCACCGACCTGCAATGGTACTGGAACATGCTGCTCGGACTCTTCATGATCGGAACCAACGACGGCGTGAAGATGATATTCAAGTCCATGGCCGACGAACGAAAAATCGAAATCATGAAGCGTCAGAACCTCCAGGCCGAAATGGACTATCTGAAATACCAGATAAACCCCCATTTCTTCATGAATACGCTCAACAACATTCACGCACTGATCGACATCGACACCGAATGCGCGAAGGAGAGCGTCATCGAACTCTCGAAGATGATGAGATACGTGCTATACGACTCGGGATCGCAGAGCATATCGCTCCAGAACGAACTGCAGTTCGTATCGAACTACATCAACCTCATGCGGATACGCTACACCGGAAACGTAGACATCGAGTTCAACTACCCCAGGTCGAACACCTCGCACATATTCATTCCGCCGCTGCTGTTCATCGTATTCGTCGAGAACGCCTTCAAGCACGGAATCAGCTACAACTCGGCTTCGTTCATTCGCATCGACGTCGAGTGCGACCAGAAAAACGTCTTCTGCTCGGTGGTCAACTCCCGGAACCCGGCGAAAACCCCGAACAAGGCCGGAATAGGCCTCGACAACGTTACAAAACGGCTCGACCTCATATACGGCAAGGAGTACTCGCTCAAAATCGACGACTCGAAACCCGAACAATACAGCATCAAACTGACAATCCCGATCACAAAATGATGAAGTGCATAACCATAGACGACGAACCGCTGGCCCTGATGCAGATCAGGGGCTACATCTCGAAGATACCGTTCCTCGACCTTGTCGGGGAGTTCTCGAACGCCGTCGACGCACAGAGGTTCCTCTCGACCGCCAAGGCCGACCTCGTCTTCGTCGACATAAACATGCCCGACATAACGGGCATCGAGTTCGTCAGGTCGCTGTCGCAGCGCCCGATGATAATTTTCACAACCGCGTACTCCGAATACGCGATCGAGGGATTCAAACTCGACGCCATCGACTATCTGCTCAAACCGTTCAGCTTCGCAGACTTCAGCCGCTCGGCCAACAAGGCCAACTCGCTCTTCGAACTGATCAACGGCCGTGCGGCCGCAGCAGCAGAGAGCGAGGCCGAACCGGCAAACAACGACCGTGAACACATCTCGATACGCGCCGACCACAAAGTCTCGCTCGTGAAAATCGGCGACATAATATACATCGAAAGCAACGGCGAATACGTAAGGCTCCATCTGGCCGACGGATCGACCATCATGACCCTCTTCCGCATAAAGAACATGGAGACGACGCTCCCGTCGGATTCGTTCATGAGGGTGCACCGTTCATACATCGTCAACCTCAAGTGCGTGACGGGATATGCCCGCGGGCGCGTATTCCTCAACAACAACGAGTATGTGCCCATAGGCGAAAACTACAAGGAGGCCTTCCAGGAGTACATCGCCAAGCTCTATCCGTCGATCTGACGACAGCGGGACACGTGCACACCGACAGACATGCCTGCGACGTGAACCGGACCGTCGCAGGCATATCCGTATATGGAGTATGGAGGCGGCCGGGACACATTGCGGCAGACTGGCCTTTGGCCGGGGCCGCACAAGCCGCACCGGCTACGGCCATATCGAAAATCAAATCCGGAAACAGAATCAGAAACGCGGGAAATCCGACATGCGGACATATCCGCCGCCCGCATGCTCGAAACAGAAGTGTTTCATTCCATTGGTCAATATTATGTAGCGCGCGTGCAGGACGCTGTTGTATCGCACGGCCTGCGCAAACACCTCGCGTGTGATACGCACGTCGGGAGCCTTGCACTCGACAAGTATCAGCGGCCGGCCCGACGTGTCGGCGACAACGACGTCGGCCCGCTGAGGCGTGCCGTTCAGGTCGACCGGATACTCGGTCATCACCGTCTGCAACTCCACCCCGCAGTAACCCGTAAGATAGCCTATGACATGGCGGCGGACCCACTCCTCGGGCGTCAGCACAAGATATCCGCCACGCACCACATCGGGCACGTATGTCCGGCCGTCACGCTCGATGCGGCGCAACTCCACGGCAGGAAAATTGAGTTCGGGCAGGCGGATCATCAAACTATTCCAAAAAATTAGTATCTTTACCCGACAAAGGTACAAAAATTATGAAGACCGCACTTATAGCCCTGTCCCTTTTGGTGGCGGCAGGCGCCTACGCACAGACAGATCCTTCGCACGGTTGCGAACAGCCGCGCTCGACCATACGCCCCTACGCCTCGGTCGACGAGGCAATGGCCGCAGCCGACGGGAACTCGAAATACATCGTCCCGATCACGGAATGGCAGCGTGACGAAAAGGACGGAAGCATCAGCTTCACGGCCGAATACGTCTACCCCGCCGCCTGGCTCAACCGCCAGGTGCTGCTGCGCATCGGCGGGGCTTCGGGCGGTTATGAGGTGACCGTAAACGGCGCGCAAACAGGCCATACAACCAACGGTACGGTGCAGACCGAGTTCAACCTCACCCGCAAGTCGAAGCAGGGTCTCAACACGCTGACCGTGACATTCCCGGCAAACAACGCCACACGCCCCCTGCACGATACGGGCATCGTATGGCTGGGCAAGGCCGAGATAATATCGCAACCGACAATCCGCGTACGCGACATCGACCTCTCGACCCGACTCAACGACAGCGGCGACGGAATCGCCGAGATAGGCATCATCGTCAAGACCGACGCCCTCAACCCCAAAAGTACGCGCATATACTACGAACTGCTCGCGCCCGACACCACTCGCCTTGCATACGGACACAAGGAGATGACGCTCGGCATGCGCGGCGAGGATACGGTCAAGTTCTCGACGATCGTTCCGCAGAAATGGCTCTGGAGCGCCGAAAACCCGGCTCTGGTCCGCCTCGTGATACGCAACATGACCGAGGGTCGGTATACCGAGAACATAGTGGTGCCGGCAGGGCTGCGCGCCGTGGAGAACCGTGACGGCAAACTGACGGTAAACGGCCGCGAGACGACACTCTTCGTCAAGGAGGTCGACCCAACTGTATCGGCACAGGAGCTCGCCGAACTGAAGGCCGAAAAGTACAACGCCGTGACCTTCGCCGCAGGCGAGGCCCCGCAGTCGCTCTACGCCAGCTGCGATGCCGCAGGCATATACGTTATCCCGCAGACGGCGATCGATACCTCGAAAGGTGCGGATTCGATCAAACGCGGCGGAAATCCCAGCAACGACCCCGAATGGCAGCAGGAATATCTCGCCCGGACGGCAGAAATGTACCATACGTCGAAACCGCATGCTTCGGTAGTGGCATTCTCGCTCGGAAACGGCATCACAAACGGCATAAACACTTACGAAAGCTATCTGATGCTCAAAGGATTGGAACACGACAGGCCGATCATCTACAACGGAGCCAGCAAGGAGTGGAACAACGATCCGACAAACATTGTTTTCGCCCCGGACAAATAAAATTTCGATTTTTTTTGCGAAATTATTTGCAGAATAAAAAAAGATCCGTATCTTTGCGCTCGCAATTGCCTCTTTAGCTCAGTTGGTAGAGCACGACACTCTTAATGTTGGGGTCCAGGGTTCGAGCCCCTGAGGAGGTACGGAAAGCCGATGGTCAACGCCATCGGTTTTTTGTTTCTGTCCATACTGTACCGCAATCAAGGTTTTGGCCAACAGCCATTAAGAAAAGGTCACGCCAAATACCGGCCGAAGCCCCCTCACTGGCACATACGCACGAAATGTCAGCATACAGCATGCAGGACGGGATATGCCTCAAAAAAAAGACACAGTCCATAGAAACATACGGGAATTGCGAATCTACCACTCCCGAGAACAGAATACCTGTCAGAGCGCAAACACATACCCGACATCACTTCAAAAAAAACATGCGGGACAAGTATGCCGATTATGTTTTTTACACTACATTTGCGGCGCAATAACACATTAAGCATGAAAAAGTACCTTATCATGATTGCGTGTGCACTCTCGCTGGCATCGTGCACCGACTATCTGGAACCCGAAGGCGAAATCGTCTACCGCGAAGTCACAATACCCGAAAACATCACCGGCATCGAGATCGGCAGCGGCATGCTGCTCGTCCTCTCCGATGATGCACCCGCAGGAAAAGCATCAATACGCACGCACGCGAACGTTCAGCCGTACATCAGGAGCGAAATGGACAATGACGAAGTCGTATTCACCATCAATGCCCAACACTTCAAGAACCTCGACGTCACCATAACGGTCTCGCCGGAACAGTTCGACGAATTCACGGCATCGGGCGGCGCAAGGATCACCTCCGACAAAGCCATTACGCTCAACAGAGGCTCGTTCGAGGTATCGGGCGGGTCGCAGGCGACATTCTACGGCGAATGTGCAACGGCCGAAATTGACTGTTCAGGCGGATCCGTCTTCCACGGATACGACTTTGCAGTCGAAAGCGCCGAAGTCGAAAACTCCGGAGGAAGCAGGATCGAACTGTCGGTCATGCAGTCGCTCACGGGCGAAAACTCCGGCGGATCGGTCATATCCTACAAGGGATCGCCCTCGATCCTCAACGTCAACAACAGCGGAGGCTCGCAGACGGTAAAGGAGGAATAATCCGGACAAGACGGATTGCAGCCCGCATAGCAATGCAGACAACGCGGATTGCCGCAATACAAGACAAAGCGATACGCCCGGATTCTTCGATAGAATCCGGGCGTATCGCTTTCCTTGCCCATGCAGGCGCTTACAACTTGATGTCGTAGATCTGTATAACACCGACAAGCCGGTTGTCGTCATCGACAACCAGCAGAGAATTTACCTTGTGGCGGGTCATCAGTTTCTCGGCCGCGATGAGTTTCTCGTACGGGTGTACGGTTCGCGGTTTCGGCGTAGCTATGTCCGAAGCCTTGATCTTGAAGAAATCGGCCTGGCGGCTCTCCATGGCACGGCGTATGTCACCGTCGGTAACTATACCCTTCACCTTGTCATCGCCGTCGCAGATGACTATGAGGCCCAGTCCCCCGCGGCTGACGGCATGGATCATATCCTTGGCCGAGCAGTCGGCAGCAACCACGGGGAGGTCGTTCTTGCGCATGACGTTGCCCACGGTCATCAACAGACGGCGGCCGAGACTGCCGCCGGGGTGCAGACGCGCAAAGTCGATGCTTGTGAAGCCGCGCTCCTTCATGAGTGCCACGGCCAATGCATCGCCCATGGCTATCTGCGCCGTTGTCGACGACGTAGGCGCCAGGTGCAGTATGCAGGCCTCATGCTTGACCGACACGTCGAGGTGCAGGTCGGCATTCTTCGCCAGTGTCGACTCGGGATTGCCGGTCATGGCTATCAGCCGGTTGCCGTTGTCGTGAATGAAAGGCACGATCTTGAGTATCTCGTCGGTCTCGCCCGAATACGACAGCGCCAGTATCACGTCGTCCCTGGATATCATACCCAGGTCGCCGTGGAATGCCTCACCCGGATGCAGGAAGAAGCTCGGGGTTCCGGTGCTCGCGAGCGTGGCCGCGATCTTGCGGCCGACCAGTCCCGATTTGCCCATACCAGTGACAATTAGTTTGCCGCTGCTGGCAAGTATCAACTCCACGGCATCGACGAACTCGCTGCCGATCGACTGTTCCATGTGCCTGAGAGCGAGTGCCTCGGTATGAATGGCCTTACGGGCGACGCTCAACACGTTCTCACGTTGTTCTGCATTCATCATAGCAAAGATTCGATTACGGTTTCCAGTTTGTCGAGTTCGAGCATGTTGGGGCCGTCGCTCAGGGCCTTGTCGGGTTCGGGGTGCACCTCGAAGAAGTAGCCGTTGGCGCCGAATGCCTTGGCGGCCAGGGCCATTGCCGGCACGAATTCACGGTTTCCGCCGGTCTTGCCTCCGGCGGCGCCGGGACGCTGCACCGAATGCGTGCAGTCCATTATCACCGTCGGGGCGATCTTCAGCATGTCGGGAATGTTGCGGAAATCGACAACCAGATTGTTGTAGCCGAACGAGTTTCCGCGTTCGGTAAGCCATATTTCGGAGGCACCCGACTGCTGCGCCTTCTCATAGGGATAGCGCATGTCGGCGCCCGACAGGAACTGCGCCTTCTTGATGTTCACGACCTTGCCCGTACGCGCCGCGGCCACCAGAAGGTCTGTCTGGCGGCACAGGAACGCCGGGATCTGTATGACGTCCACGACCTGGCCCGCAGGCTCGGCCTGCCATGCTTCGTGAATATCGGTCAGCACCTTCAATCCCCATTTCGAGCGCACGTCGGCAAGCATCTGCAGCCCGCGTTCGAGTCCCACGCCGCGGTACGACGTTATGGACGTACGGTTCGCCTTGTCGAACGAGGCCTTGAAGATGATGTCGGTGCCCAGACGGCGGTTTATCTCCACGAGCCGTGCGGCCACGGTATCGAGCAGTTCGGCCGATTCGATGACACAAGGTCCTGCAATTATCTTCATGACAACGATGTTTTTATTTCCGTCCCGCGAGGAAAGCCTCGGCGCGAGCCAGGTCCTCGGGGGTATCTATTCCGATTGTTTCGACGTCGGATATGCCGACGCCTATCCTGTAACCGTTCTCAAGCCAGCGCAGCTGTTCGAGCGACTCGGCCAGTTCGAGCGACGACTGCGGCATCGACGTCACCTCGCGCAGCACATGCGCCCTGAATGCGTACATTCCGATGTGCTTGTAGAACGTGTGGCTGCGCAGCCACTCCGAGCGCTCCACGCCGCGCAGATAGGGAATGACCGAACGCGAGAAGTAGAGTGCATGCATGTCGCGGTCGATGACCACCTTCGGCGAATTGGGGTTTTCGAGGGCCGACAGCGGGTCGGTCGGCGCGAAGGGCTTGACCAGCGTGGCGATGTCGGTTTCGGGATTGTCGAAGCAGCGCTTGACGGTCTCGATCTGCGAGGCCTGTATGAATGGCTCGTCGCCCTGTACGTTCACCACGACGTCGTATTCGCCGCCATGCTTGCAGTAGGCCTCGTAGCAGCGGTCCGTTCCGCTGCGGTGGTCGGGCGAAGTCATCTCGACCTTGCCGCCGAATGCCTCGACTGCCTGCCGTATGCGTTCGTCGTCCGTAGCCACTACGGCATCGTCCAGCACACCGGCAACCTGTTCGTAAACGCGCTCGATCACGCTCTTGCCGCCCAGCATCGCCAGCGGCTTGCCCGGGAAGCGCGTCGATGCATAACGCGCCGGGATTATTGCAATGAACTTCATGCTTCTATGCTTTGGGTTCGAGGGCGAGTGCAAGCACCTCCTCGTTGGTATTCACATAATGGAACGTCAGCCCGGCCACGTATTCGGCCTTCACCTCCTCGATATCCTTGCGGTTCTCCTCCGAGAGGATTATGTCGGTGATGCCGGCGCGTTTTGCCGCGAGGATCTTCTCCTTGACACCTCCCACGGGCAGGACACGTCCGCGCAGCGTCGTCTCGCCGGTCATCGCTATGCGCTCGCGCACCTTGCGGCCCGTATATGTCGACACTATCGACGTGATCATCGTAATGCCGGCCGAGGGGCCGTCCTTGGGTATCGCGCCCTCGGGCACATGGATATTGAGGTCGTTCTTCTCGAACATCTCCACGTCGATGCCCAGTTCGGCATGGTGCGCCATCACCCACTCATGGGCTATGGTGGCCGACTCCTTCATCACGTCGCCGAGATTGCCCGTAAGGCTCACCTTGCCCTTGCCGGGCGTGAGCAACGACTCGATATAGAGAATGTCACCGCCGACCTCGGTCCATGCCAGGCCCGTAACCACGCCGATCATGTCCTTGATCTCGTACTCCTCCCTGAGGAAACGCGGCTTGCCCAGGATCTTCTCGATGTCGGCCGCCGTCAGTTCGGGCGTGTAGGCCTCGTCGAAGGCGATGTTCTTGGCGCGTGCGCGTGCCAGTTTGGCGATGTGCTTGTCGAGCGAACGCACGCCCGACTCGCGCGTATATTCCGAGATGATCTTCTCGACTATGGCCGGTGTCAGTATCAGGTCGCTCTCCTTGAGACCGTGAGCCTTGCACTGCTTTGGCAGCAGGTGGTGGATTGCGATCTGCACCTTGTCCTCGAGAATGTATCCCGATATGTTTATCAGCTCCATACGGTCACGCAGCGCGGGGTTGATGTTCCCGACATTGTTGGCCGTGGCTATGAAGAGCACCTTCGAGAGGTCGTACTCCATGTCGATGTAGTTGTCGTGGAAGGTGGTGTTCTGCTCGGGGTCGAGCACCTCAAGCAGGGCGCTTGCCGGGTCGCCGTGGTTGCTTACGGTGATCTTGTCGACCTCGTCGAGAATGATCACGGGATTGGACGATCCGCAACGCTTGATCGTCTCGATGACACGTCCGGGCATGGCACCTATGTATGTACGGCGGTGTCCGCGTATCTCGGCCTCGTCGTGCAGGCCGCCGAGCGATATGCGCCCGAACTTGCGGCCCAGAGCCGCGGCGACAGACTTGCCGAGCGACGTCTTGCCCACTCCCGGAGGGCCGTAGAGGCAAAGTATCGGCGACTTGAGATCGCCCTTGAGCTTTATCACGGCCAGATGCTCCAGTATGCGTTCCTTGACCTCGTCAAGGCCGAAATGGTCGTCGTTGAGCTGCTTGCGCGCACATTCGAGGTCGAGGTTGTCCTTTGTCGTCTCGTTCCACGGCAGTTCGAGCAGCACCTGCAGGTAGGTCATCTGAACCGAATACTCGGCCACGGCCGGATTGAGCCTCTCGACCTTCTGCAACTCCTTCTCGAAACGTTCGCCCACCTCCTTGGGCCAGTTTTTCTTGGCTGCGGCCTCGCGCATGCCTGCGATCTCGGCATCTTCGCCGTCGCCCAGCTCGTCCTGGATCGTGCGCATCTGCTGCTGGAGGTAGTAGTCGCGCTGCTGGCGGTCGATCTCCTGCTTGACCTTCTCCTGAATGCTGTTCTTGAGTTCCGAGAGCTGCTGCTCGCGTATGAGTATCTCAAGCAGCTTGCGCGAGCGCGCCAACAATCCCGGCGCCTCGAGCAGCGACTGGCGGTCTTCGTCCGAGAGCTCCATGTTCGTGCAGATGAAGTTGACGATGCCGCGTTTCGAGTCGATGTTCTTTATGGCGAATGCCGCCTCCTTGGGCATTGCGGGCGATATGTTGATTATGTTGAGTGCCACGTCGCGTATCGAGTCGACCAGCGCGTCGAACTCGACGCTCTTGGCTCCGGGCTCGCTGTCGCACAGGGGCGTGACGCGGGCCTTGAAATAGGGGTCTACCGATATGTAGTCGCCCACCTCGATCTTGCTCAACCCGCGCAGTATGACCGTAAGGTTGCCGTTGGGCATCTCCAGTATCTTCAGTATCTGTGCGGCCGTACCGACCTTGTACATGTCGTCGGGCGTGGGCTCCTCGACAGCGCCGTTGCGCTGGAGCACGGCGCCGAGCATGCCGTTCTCGGAATTGACGCTGCGCACAAGGTTGATGCTCCTTTCGCGGCCCACAGTGATGGGTGTTATCGATCCGGGGAAGAGCACCGAGCTGCGCAGCGTGAGTATCGGCAGCACCTCCGGGACCTTGACGTCCTCGACGGGTTCGTCGCCGCCGGTCATAATCGGAATGACCTGATGCTTGCCGTCCATGATTTCGGGCAGCATGTTGAGGTCTTCGATGAGGTCAATGTTGTCGATATTGTGTTTTTTTGCCATATTCAATGATTCTGTTTAATTCGCAAAGATAACGTTTTTTGCCGGAACTATATTACATAAGTCACGAAATCTTCACCCGCCGCACGGCGCGGCGGAGCAATAAAACGCCGGCCATGCCGATTTTCGTACAAAAATAACTACATTTGCCGGAAACCGAACAACCACATTCCGAACAATGCTGATACTACCCTCCGGGTACGCAAATCCGATACCCGACTGCGAAAGCACCGAAAAGGCCATAAAGCAGGTCAAGGACATGTTCCAGAACAACCTGTCGGCACAGCTTGCACTGCTGCGCGTGACGGCGCCGATAGCCGTAATGAAGGATACGGGCCTCAACGACGACCTCAACGGTTCGGAGCACGCCGTAACCTTCCCCGTGAAGAGTCTCGGCGGCGCAACGGCCGAGGTGGTCCACTCGCTTGCCAAATGGAAGCGGTGGAAGCTCGCGCAGATGCACACGGCACCCGGCCGCGGCATCTACACCGACATGAACGCCCTGCGGCCCGAGGAGGAGACCGACAACCTGCACTCGATCTACGTCGACCAGTGGGACTGGGAGCAGGTCATACGGCCCGAACAGCGCAACGTAGCCTTTCTGAAGCAGACCGTCCGCCGCATCTACGAGTCGATCAAGGTCACCGAGAACAAACTCTACGTCGAGTTTCCGCAGTTGGTCCCGCAGCTTCCCGAGGAGATCTTCTTCATACATTCGCAGCAGCTTCTCGACATGTATCCGGGGCTCACGCCCAAGGAGCGTGAAAACGAGATCACGCGCAGGCACAAGGCCGTCTTCATCATCGGCATCGGCGGCGAGCTCTCCGACGGGCACCCCCACGACGGACGCGCGGCCGACTACGACGACTGGAGCAGCGACAACGAGGAGGGCTACCGCGGCCTCAACGGCGACATACTGCTGTGGAGCCCCGTACTGGAGATGGCTTTCGAGGTGTCGAGCATGGGCATACGCGTCGATGCCGAAGCGCTGCGCCGCCAGTTGCGGCTCCGCGGCGAGGAGCACAAGGCCTCGATGATGTTCCACCGCATGCTGCTCGGCGGGGAGCTTCCGCTGACCGTCGGCGGCGGCATCGGACAGTCGCGCCTGTGCATGTACCTGCTCCGCAAGGCCCACATAGGCGAAATACAGAGCTCGATATGGAGCGCCGAGATGACGGAGAAATGCCGTGCGGCGGGAATATATCTGGCATAAAATTCTGAAGACAGGGCACATATTCAGCATTATTTTGTAATTTTGCACGCTAATACGAACAAAACGTTAACACATATGCAGATCGCAGACAAATACTCTCCGCAGCAGATCGAAGCGAAATGGTACGACTACTGGGTGGACCACAAGCTCTTCCACTCCGAACCCGATGAACGCGAACCCTACACGATAGTGATTCCGCCCCCCAACGTCACGGGCATGCTCCACATGGGCCACATGCTCAACAACACGCTTCAGGACGTGCTGGTGCGCCGTGCGCGCATGATGGGCAAGAACGCCTGCTGGGTACCGGGTACGGACCACGCCTCGATAGCCACCGAAGCCAAGGTCGTAGCCAAGCTGAAGGCCGAAGGCATCGACAAGGCATCGCTTACGCGCGAGGAGTTCCTGCGCCACGCATGGGAGTGGAAGGAGAAGCACGGCGGCATAATCCTAAAGCAGCTGCGCAAACTGGGCGCCTCGTGCGACTGGGACCGCACATGCTTCACCATGGACGAGATCCGCACCGAGGGTGTGATCAAGGTCTTCTGCGACCTCTACGCCAAGGGCAAGATCTACCGCGGTGTGCGCATGGTCAACTGGGACCCCGCCGCAAAGACGGCACTTTCGGACGAGGAGGTTGTCTACAGGGAGTCGCAGGGCAAGCTCTACTACCTGCGCTACATGATCGAGGGTTCGGACAAGTACATCGTCGTAGCCACGACACGCCCCGAAACCATACTGGGCGATACGGCCCTCTGCGTCAACCCCGCTGACGAGCGTTACTCATGGCTGCCCGAAGACGCACATGTCATCGTACCGCTGGTCGGCCGCCCGATACGCGTCATACGCGACTCGTACGTCGACATCGAGTTCGGTACGGGCGCCCTGAAGGTCACCCCGGCACACGACGTCAACGACTACATGCTGGGCGAGAAGTACGGGCTTGAGACCATCGACATATTCAACGACGACGGCACGATCAACGACAAGGTCGGCATGTACGTCGGCATGGACCGTTTCGAGTGCCGCAAGGTCATCGAGAAGGATCTCGAAGCAGCCGGCCTGCTCGAAAAGGTCGAGGCCTACACCAACAACGTCGGCTATTCGGAGCGTACGGGCGTAGCCATCGAGCCCAAACTGTCGATGCAGTGGTTCATGTCGATGACCGACATAGCCAAGCCGGCGATCAAGGCCGTCATGGAGGACACCATAAGGTTCGTCCCCGAGAAATACAAGAACACATACCGCTACTGGCTCGAAAACATCAAGGACTGGTGCATCTCGCGCCAGTTGTGGTGGGGCCAGCGCATACCGGCATACTACCTGCCCAAGGGAGGCTACGTCGTGGCCGAAACCCCGGAGAAGGCGCTCGAACTCGCCCGCGAGAAGGACCCGTCGCTCACGATGGCCGACCTGCGTCAGGACGACGACGTGCTGGATACGTGGTTCAGCTCGTGGCTGTGGCCCATCTCGGTATTCGACGGCATACGCCACCCGGACAACGCCGAGATCAAATATTACTACCCCACCAACGACCTGGTCACGGCCCCGGACATCATCTTCTTCTGGGTAGCCCGCATGATCATGGCCGGATACGAGTACCGCGGCGAGAAGCCTTTCGGCAACGTCTACTTTACGGGTCTTGTGCGCGACAAGCTCGGCCGCAAGATGTCGAAGCAGTTGGGCAACTCTCCCGACCCGCTCGACCTGATAGCCCAGTACGGTGCCGACGGCATGCGCGTGGCGATGATGCTCTGCACGAGTGCCGGCAACGACATAATGTTCGACGATGCGCTGTGCGAGCAGGGACGCAACTTCGGCAACAAGATATGGAACGCCTACCGTCTGATCAACGGCTGGAGCGTCGATGAGAATCTCGCGCAGAGCGAGAACGACCGACTGGCCGTCGAGTGGTTCGAGAACCGTTTCAACCAGGCCCTTGGCGAAATCGAGGCCGACTTCGCATCGTACCGCATATCCGAAGCACTGATGACGGCATACAAGCTCTTCTGGGACGACTTCAGCGGCCGCTATCTCGAAATAGTGAAGCCGGCATACGGCTCGCCCACGGACAGCGTCACGATCGCCGAGACCCGCAAGCTGTTCGAGAAGATGATGCTCCTGCTTCACCCGTTCATGCCCTTCATCACCGAGGAGATATGGCAGGACCTCGCGCCCCGCAGGGAGGGAGAGTCGATCATGGTCGCCGCGATGCCCCGTGCCGCCGCCTTCGACGAGAAGCTGCTGGCGCGTTTCGAACTGGCACAGGAGGCTGTTTCGGCCGTGCGCAACATACGCAAGCAGAAGAACATCGCACAGAAGGAGCCGCTGACGCTCAAGGTCATCGCCGACGGGAACTACCCGGCCGAATACGAGCCCGTAATGGTCAAGGAGGCCAACCTCTCGTCGATCGAGCGCATCACCGAGAAGGACAACGGCGCTGCCGGTTTCATCATCAAGACCACGCAGTATTTCGTGCCTCTGGGCGACAAGATAGACAGGCAGGCCGAGATCGAGACCCTCACCAAGGATCTCGCCTACTACGAAGGCTTCCTGGCAAGCGTCATGAAGAAGCTGTCGAACGAACGTTTCGTCAACTCGGCCCCCGAGAAGGTCGTAGCCAACGAGCGCGCCAAGAAGAGCGACGCCGAGGCCAAGATCAAGGCCATCAGGGAGCAGCTCGACGCCCTGCGCGGCTGATACGGCGCCGTGGCACAGATAACGATATATACCGACGGGTCGGCTCTCGGGAATCCGGGAGCCGGCGGTTACGGTATAGTGCTGCTGTCGGGCCCCTACCGCAAGGAGCTCTCGGCCGGATACCGTCTCACAACCAACAACCGCATGGAGCTCACGGCCGTCTGCGTGGCACTCGAAGCCCTGAAGCAGGACGGCAATGACGTTACGATCTATTCCGATTCTAAATATGTTGTCGACGCTGTCAACCAGCGTTGGGTCTTCGGCTGGGAGAAGAAGGGTTTCGCCGGCAAGAAGAACCCCGACCTGTGGCAACGTTTCCTGCGTGCGTACCGCCGTCATCGCGTAAGGTTCGTATGGGTCAAGGGTCACGCCTCGACCGTCGAGAACAACCGCTGCGATCAGCTCGCCGTCGCTGCGGCCAACGGCGGCAACCTTCAGGAGGACACCGGCTACCGGCCCGAATAAACCTGCGCGGGAGATGGCTGCGGCCGACGGCGGCAACCGTCCCGAGGGCGCCGGCCGCAAACCCCGACAGCAGGTGCTGGACAACGGCGGCAATAACGACGAAAATACGGCTCGGTTTGTGCCATGCACGGCGGTTCGGTACGGAAATTTGTAAAATCCGTACCGAACCGCTATATTTGCGCCGCAAAACACAAAAAAGGGTTATGAGATTTTCAGGTGGACATATCTATTTCGGGCCGAGGTGCGTCGTAGCGCGTGCCTTCACGCTCGTGCACGTCCACTGGTTCAGCGGATTCATCTGACCGGCACACCGCCGCCGGCATCACGGCCGAAAAGGCAGACGGCTGCCGACAACGGCATTGCAGATCCGGCGCAACAGTCACATTCACAACAGGCCGCAACATTGTCAAACGGTCACAGGCAGGTCTTCAAGAGGGCGCATGCACGCTCTCCGCATGCCTGCGACAACCAAAAACGCAATCAAGTCATGTTCCGCATATTGTTTTTTCTCATGGCCGGCATAGGTACAGGCTACCTTCTGCGCCACCGCAACATATCAAGATACGCAGGGTTCGTCTCGCGTGTAGCCGTGATATCGCTGCTCTTCGTATTCGGCGTATCGATCGGGGCCGACAGCGAACTCATAAGTTCGCTTCCGCGCTTCGGCGTTCAGGCGGCTGCGCTGGCGCTGCTGGGCATAGCCGGCAGCCTCATCGTCGCCGGAGTCGTACACCACCTGCTTACCACACGGAAAGGAGGTGCGAAATGAATGCCATAAAGGAATCACTGCCCGTACTGGGGGCATTCGTCATAGGCATAGCGTTCGGGCTGGGCGGTTCGGCGCCGTCGTGGCTTCTGTCGCACGACCTGCCGCCGGTCCTGCTGACTCTGCTCGTCTTCTCGGCAGGCACAGGCATAGGCGCAGGCGACGACCTGCGCGGCCTGGTCCACGGATTCGACATGAGGTTGCTGCTGCTTCCGGTATGCACGGTAGTCGGTTCGCTGCTTTTTTCGGCAATCGGCGCGGCCCTGTTCACGGGCCGTTCGCTCAACGACTGTCTGGCTGTCGGCAGCGGATTCGGATACTACTCGCTCTCGTCAATGCTGATAGCCGACCTCAAGGGCGCCACGGCCGGGCCGGCGGCAGCCACGGAACTTGCGACCGTCGCCCTGCTGGCCAATATTGTCCGCGAAATGGTCGCCGTAGTGTTCCTGCCGGTTTTTGCACGCATAGGCGGGCGCATGGCCACAATCTCCGTCGCGGGCATAAGTTCGATGGACGTATGCCTGCCCATGATTGTCCGCTGCGCGGGAGACCGTCAGGTCGTACCGCAGGCCCTGTTCCACGGCATAGCCCTCGAAATCAGCGTACCGTTCCTCATCGGGGCCTTCTGCTAAGGCACGGCCCGCAAACATCTACTCGACATAACGACAGGACGCCATGCCTTGCGGCATGGCGTCCTTGTTTACGGCATTCCCGGCGGTCAGACCTCCACGAGCAGGAAAGCCAGGTAGCAGGCGACAATGCACAGGGCGCATGGCACACGCACGGCCCAGCCCTTGAACTTTAGCATCGGCACCGTGAAGAGCGTAGCCAGCGCGCCGAACATCAGGAGCTTGACCACATTGGGGTCGGCATAGTCATAGACGGACTGGCGCAGGCTGACAATATCGGCGATGCACAGCACCAGGAAGTTGAAGAGGTTGCTGCCGACGATGTTGCCTATGCAGAGGGCCGGCTTGTGGAGGAAGACAGTGGCCGAGAGGCTTGTGAAGAGTTCGGGGGCGAGGTCACGGCCGACAGCAACACACCGCCGAGAAATGCCCCCGACAGCCTTGTTGTCTTGTCAATCAGGTCGATGTAACGCGACGCCTTGATCGAGGCGAACACAACGAGTGCCGCCACGACCACATATTCGAGCAACAGCATGGCAGTACGCTATTTTTTCGTCTTTTCGGCGATCACGCCGTCGATATATGCCTTGATTTTGGGTGCGGGATCCTCCCACGTGTCGGGTTTTATGACCTTTCCGTCCTTGGGGTTGTAGTGCGGTTTGCCGTCGGGCCAGAGTTTGGCCATGTTGGCTTTCTGCACGATGTCGAAAAGTTCGTCGGCTTCGAGTCCCATCTCCACAAGCGTGCCGAGCGCAAAATACATGAGGTCGATCATGGCGTCGGCCTGCTCGTATATCGAATCGGCCACGAGGAACTCGGCAACCTCCTCATTCATCCATTTTCCGCGGCTCAAAGCCCTTTTGCGGTCGATCATGCGCGGCGACGGAGCCACGGGGTGTCCGAACTTCTCGTGAAATTCGCGGACATCGTTCCACTCTTTTTTCATAACAGTTCTGTTTCGTTTGATTCGGGCAAAGATACGCAAAAATCCGCAGGCCGGGACACAAACGGCGCAATAAATGGAACATCACCGCAAGACTCCATTCGAAAACGACGGAATGTTGCCGAAATACGACTGCGACGACAACCTGTTTTTTTCGGTAACGGACAACAATTCCGTATATTTCCCGTATATTTGGAAGAATACGGGAGGCGGTTGGAAGAGTATGGGAAGCGTTTCGGCCGGCCGGACATCGAAAACCTTGCTTTCGGTTTGGCTCTGCGCCCACCTTTTTGTACATTTGCCGCAACACACCCCGACATATTGGAATATTGAATATTATGTGTGGAATTGTAGGATACACAGGCAGACGTCAGGCATATCCGATCCTGATAAAGGGTCTGCACCGACTCGAATACAGGGGCTACGACAGCGCCGGTGTCGCGCTCATGGACGATAACGGCGGACTCAACGTCTACAAGTCACGCGGCAAGGTCGAGGCGCTGAAGCATTTCGCCGGATCGAAAGAGACCGGCGGGACGACGGGCATAGCCCATACGCGCTGGGCCACCCACGGCGAACCCAACGACACCAATGCACACCCGCATGTCTCGCAGTCGGGGTCGATAGCCATAGTACACAACGGCACTATCGAGAACTACAACGTACTGAAGGAGGCGTTAGCCGAGCACGGCTACACGTTCCGCAGCGAGACCGACACCGAGGTACTCGTACAACTCATCGACTATATCAGGCAGACCAACGGCTGCACGTTGTTCGAGGCGGTGCGGGAGGCGACGCACCAGATCGTCGGGGCCTATGCCATAGCCGTCATCGACCGCCGCGAGCCCGGCCGCATAATCGCTGCGCGCCAGAGCAGCCCTCTGGTCATAGGCATCGGCGACGGCGAATACTTCATCGCATCGGACGCCACGCCGATAGTCGAATACACCGACAGGGTCGTCTACCTGAACGACGGCGAGATCGCCGTACTCGAATGCGGAAAGGAACTGCATATAGTCAACGCCAGGGACAACGCCGAATCGAAAATCGACATTCACCGGCTGCAGATGAGCATCTCGGAGCTCGAAAAGGGAGGCTACCCCCACTTCATGCTCAAGGAGATATTCGAACAGCCGAAGACCATACGCGACTGCATCAGCGGCCGCATATCGGGCGACGGCAGCCAGATAGTCATCTCGGGGCTCAGGGACAACAGCGAACGTTTCCTTGCGGCCGACCGCATCATCATCGCCGCCTGCGGCACCTCGTGGCATGCCGGCCTCATCGGCAAGCACATGCTCGAAGAGTTCTGCCGCATACCGGTCGAGGTCGAATATGCCAGCGAGTTCCGTTACCGCAACCCGGTCGTGCGCCCCAACGACATACTGATAGCCATTTCGCAGTCGGGCGAGACGGCCGACACGCTCGCGGCGCTCGAACTCGCCAGGTCGAAGGGGGCCTTCGTCTTCGGCATCTGCAACGTCGTGGGTGCCTCCATACCCCGTGCCACTGATTCGGGCTGCTACATACACGTAGGGCCCGAAATCGGCGTAGCGTCGACCAAGGCATTCACGGGACAGATCACCGTGCTGGCCATGCTGGCACTCGCACTGGGCCGTATGAAGGGGACGCTCGATGACGGCCGCTTCAGCCAAATCGCACGCCAGCTGCGCGACATGCCGGCACTTATAGGGCGCGTGCTGGAGCTCGACAGCCGCATACGCGAGCTCTCCAAGATATTCACCTATGCCCACAACTTCCTCTACCTCGGCCGCGGATACAACTACCCCACGGCACTCGAGGGCGCGCTGAAGCTGAAGGAGATATCGTACATACACGCCGAAGGCTATCCGGCGGCCGAGATGAAGCACGGGCCCATAGCCCTTGTCGACAACGAGATGCCGACGGTCGTGATAGCCACGTCGGACAGCATCTACGACAAGACCGTCAGCAACATACAGCAGGTCAAGGCCCGCGGCGGCCGTGTCGTGGCCATCGTCACCGAGGGCGACACCGTAGCCTCGAAGATCGCCGACTACGTGATCGAGATACCCGAGGTCTGCGAGTGCCTGTCGCCCCTGCTGACATCGGTGCCGCTCCAGCTGCTGGCCTACTACATAGCCGTCAACAAGGGGCGTGACGTCGACCAGCCGCGCAATCTTGCAAAATCAGTAACCGTAGAATAACACCATGAACCCAATCAGAAAGGCCGAATTCAAGTGCAGCTCCGAACGCATCGGGCAGGTACCGAAGGACAAACTGCCCGACATAGCGTTCATCGGGCGCAGCAACGTCGGCAAGTCGTCGCTCATCAACATGCTTACGGGCCGCAAGGGCCTGGCCAAGGTCTCGGGGACACCGGGCAAGACCCGCCTTATCAACCATTTCCTCATCGATGACGAGTGGTATCTGGTCGACCTTCCGGGCTACGGCTATGCACGCACCTCGAAGAGCATGCGCGACGACTTCTCGAAGATCATCACCGACTACGTTCTCCGCTGCGAGAAGATGCACCTGCTCATGGTGCTGGTCGATTCACGGCTTGAGCCGCAGCGCATAGACCTCAAGTTCATCGAGATGCTCGGCATGCACGGCGTACCGTTCGCGATAGTCTTCACCAAGTGCGACAAACTCTCGGCAACCCAGCTTGCGCGGAGTGTCGAGCGATACCGGCGCACGCTCTCGGAGCAGTGGGAGACGCTGCCCGCGATGTTCATGACGTCGAGCAGCGACGGACGCGGACGCGATGAGATACTGGAGTATATAAGGAAAAGTTTCATAAATTGTTAAAAAAATCGGCGCGAAAGTGCCGATTTTTACATATATATGATATATATTTGTCATACAAAATCACACGACGCAATGGCTATTCACAAAATCAAGTTCTTCTCGGGCCGTGCTTCACGCTATCTGGCCGAAAAGATCGTAGAAAGTTACGGCACCACACTCGGTAAAAGCGATGTACTGCAGTTCAGCGACGGCGAATTCCAACCATGTTTCAACGAATCGATACGTGGTTGCACGGTATTCATCATACAGTCGACCTTCCCGCCGATGGACAACCTCATGGAGTTGTTGATGATGATCGACGCCGCACGCCGCGCATCGGCATACAAGGTCATAGCCGTAATGCCCTACTTCGGCTGGGCGCGCCAGGACCGCAAGGACCGCCCGCGTGTCCCAATCGCAGCCAAACTCGTGGCCAACATGCTCGAAGCTGCGGGCGTTGACCGCGTGATGACGATGGACATTCACGCCGACCAGATACAGGGCTTTTTCGACGTGCCGGTCGACGGACTCTACGCCAGCGGCATCTTCATTCCGTACATCAAGGGTCTCGGCATCGAGGACCTGTCGATAGCCGCTCCCGACATGGGAGGCGCCAAGCGTGCGGGCACATACGCCAAACTGCTCCAGACGCCCATCATCATCTCGCATAAGGAGCGTGCCAAGGCCAACGTGGTCGGCAGCATGACCGCCATAGGCGAGGTCGAGGGCCGTAACATCATAATCGTCGACGACATGATCGACACGGCCGGAACCATCTGCATGGCCGCAAACATGCTGATGGAGCGCGGCGCCAAGAGCGTAAGGGCAGCGATCACCCACCCTGTGCTTTCGGGTCAGGCCTACGAGCGCATCAACGACAGCGCCCTGCAGGAGGTTATCGTGACGGACACCATTCCGCTCAACCCCGAAAAGGACCTGCACAAGTTCACCGTGCTCTCCGTAGCCGACATCTTTGCCGACGTCATCGAGCGCGTACACAACTACAAGGAGATCTCGTCGCTCTTCTTCAAATAAGAGTTTCCCTGCACGGGACACGTGATTCGGAACAGACATGAACGGGCCGGTTGCATAAGCAACCGGCCCGTTACGTTTCAGCGCGGCAGATGCTACTTCAACGGGCTGTCGGGTTCACGCGACATCACCAGATAGAACATCTTGTCGAGGAAGGCCGGGGCGAATTTCTTGACGAAATGGGTGGCACGGCCCTCAATCTCCATAAGACACAGGCGCTTGCGCTTGAGGATACCCTTCTCCACGATTTCGGCGACACGCTCGGCCGTCATCATCTTCGACTCCTCACGCGGGGTTGCACCCTGCTGCGAACCGTCGGCCACCAGAGCCGAGAACCTCACGTTCGAGGCGGTGAATCCCGGACATGCGACCATCACATGCAGGCCCTTCTTCAGGTTCTCGATACGCACGGTTTCGAGGAAACCCGTCATTGCGAACTTCGAGGCCGAATATCCCGTACGTCCGGGCAGGCCGTGCAGTCCGGCCACCGACGAAATGCCCACGAGCGAGCCGTGCGAAGCCTGCAGATACGGCAGTGCGAACTTCGTGCAGTTGACCGTACCCCAGAAGTTGACGTCCATCAGACGGTGCAGCACCTTCAGGTCGACATCGTCGAACAGCGCCCTCATCGACAGGCCGGCGTTGCATATCAGCACGTCGATCCCGCCATATTTTTCGACGGCCGTGTCGACCAGCCGCTTGCAGTCGCTCTCGCTCACCACGTCGACAACGCAATATACGGCTTCGCCGCCCTTGGCACGAATCTCGTCGACGATGGCCTTGAGTTTGTCCTCGCTGCGCGCGCACAGCACCACCTTGGCGCCGTGAGCGGCGTAGAGCCGGGCCATGGCCTCACCTATGCCCGACGATGCTCCGGTCACTATTATGACCTTGTCTTTCAAACTTTTCATATTCAATCTTTTATCGTTACTTTCAATCCGTCGTATGCGAACCTCACCCCTTCGGGCAGCAGAGCTCCTATCTCGGCATGAAGTCCTACCTCGTGCGACATGTGCGTAAGGTATGCTTCGCGCGGCGCAACCTCGCGCACGAGTTCGAGAGCCTCGGCAACATTGAAATGCGAGTCATGCGGGGCGAACCTCAACGCATTCACCACCAGGACGTCCACACCGCGTATCTTGTCGATCTGCCCGGGTTCGATATGCTTGAAATCGGTCAGATATGCCAGCCCGCCGATACGGTATCCCGTGACATCGAAACGCGAATGGCGTCCCGACACTGGCACGATCTGCAGCCCGGCCACCTCGAACGGCCTTGTCACATCGATCTCATGGAGTTCGATTTCGGGAACGCCGCGGTACTTGTCCGTAGCGAATGCATAGTCGAAATTCTTGCGGACGACATCGGCCGTATGCGGCGTCGCATAGATGTTCACACGGTGAATGACCGGATAGTCCACGAAGTTCAGAGCCCTCACGTCGTCGAGTCCGGCTATGTGGTCCGTATGTTCGTGCGTGAGCAGAATGGCATCGATATGCGACACTCCTTCACGCAGCATCTGCTGGCGGAAATCGGGTCCGGCGTCGATGATCAGACGGGCATTGCCGGTTTCGACCATTGCCGACGTACGCAGACGCTTGTCACGTTCGTCGGACGACGAGCACACCTTGCACCTGCAGCCTATGACCGGGACACCCTGCGATGTCCCCGTTCCGAAAAAAGTGAGTTTCATACGGCAAAGATAACGTTTTTCATCACGGCTGTAACACCCTGGCCGCAAAAAAAGGAGGTCCGGCAGCTGCAATAAACGCATTGCGTGCAGCACATCGGAGGCCGCCTGCAACAAATGTTGCGGGCGGCCCTTCACGATGAAGGGTCGCCCGCGGAACAAAGCCATGCGGCTTACGGCATCAGAACGTACCGCCTATCTGCCACCAGAAGGCGCGAAGACCCAACTGCGGGTTGGCTTCGTCGATCTTCTTCACGGCAGCCAGGAATTTGTCGGCCTGGTCGTCTTCGGCCATCGTGACGATAGCCGAGTTGAGCGTGGGCCATACGTAGTCGCCGAGGTGCGGTTCGCCGTCCTTCATACCGCAACCCAGGACCTCCTCCCAGGAGGTATAACCGCGCATGCCTATCTTGTTCATCTCCTGCAGCACCTCGTCATAGAGAGCCTGGTTGCAGGCAAGAAATATAGCTTTCATAGTTCTATTCGTTAGTTTGTGCGAGTTTTTTAGCGTTATGGCGCTCATGGCGCAGAGCGAGCCATGTGAAGAGCACCGGAATCAGGAACAGCGTGATGAGCGTCGAGAACGAAAGTCCCCATGCCACGGTCATACCGAGCGAGTTCCACATCTCGGCGCCGACACCCGTACCGACAGCCATAGGCACCATACCGAATACCGTCGTGAGGGTCGTCATGAGGATAGGACGCAGACGCGAGCGGCCGCCGTAAACCACGGCTTCATAGATCGGCATGCCGCGGCCGACACACAGACGCGTGTAGTCCACCAGCACGATACCGTTGTTCACCACGATACCAATCAACATCAGCACACCCAGAAGTCCCATCACACCAAGCGGCGTATTGGTCACCCACAGTCCAATCAATGCACCCACAAGCGCGAACGGCAGCGAGAACATGATCACGAAGGGGTACGACAGCGATTCGAACTGCGATGCCATGATCACGAACACCAGAATAATCATCAGGGCCATGAGCAGGATCATGTCGCTGAAGGTATCCTGCTGGTCCTCGTATGTACCACCGAGGCCCCATGTGATACCGGCAGGCAGGTCGAGTTTGTTGATGCCGGCAACGGTTCCCTCGATGATCTGCGACATGGCGTATCCGTGTCCTACCGAACCCGATATGGTCACGTAACGCGAACGGTCCTTACGCTCGATGGTAGGAGGCGTTTCGGTCTCGATCACCGTACCCACGTCACGCACCTTTACGGGATCACCCGTGGCCGTGTTGTAGAGGGTGATGTTCTCGATCTCCTCGAGCGACTCGCGGTACTTCTTCTGATAACGCACCAGAATATCGTACTCCTCACCGTCCTCACGGTAATACGAAGCGACGTTTCCGTTCACGCGGTTGCGGAGGTAGGTTGCAGCCGTAGCCACGTTCAGGCCGTTCATTGCCAGCTTCTCGCGGTCGAAGACAACCTGATATTCGGGCGTGTACTCGTCACGCGAGATCACAACCTCGGTACAACCCTCGACGCCGAGCATTATCTCCTTGATCTGGTTTGCGATGCGGTCCGTCTCGGCGAGGTCGTAGCCGTACAGCTCGACATCGACCGAAGCCTGACCCGTAGCACCGCCCTTCGAACCGGACTCGATAACCTCGAACGTACGTATCTCGGGATACTGCGAAAGGTCCTCACGCATAAGGTCGCAGATCTCGGTAAGGGTACGCTTGCGCTCGGTCTTCTTCACGAGCGAGATGTTGAGCGATATGTAGTGCGTACCGTTGTCCTGGATCGAGGCGAAGGTGTTGTCGGAGTCAGGAATACCCTCGGTCAGACCGATCGTCTTGATTTCGGGGTACTTCTCGCGGAACTGCTTGTCGATACGCAGTGCCAGGTCACGCGTGATCTCCTGACGCGTACCTACGGGCAGCTTGACCGTAACCGAGATACGGGCATTATCCTGCGTCGGGAAGAACTCAGTCTTGATGTTGGGACCAATGCCCAGCATAACACCCACAAAGAGCAACGCTGCACCCGTAAGGAACGTCTTGCGGTGATGTATCGACCAGTCGAGCGCTATCTTGTACTTGTTACCGAGCCAGTCCATGGCGGCATCGACATACTTCTGCAGCGACGACTTCTTGGGGTGCTGCTTCATGATGAGCGTGCAAAGCACCGGGGTGAAGGTCAGGGCGGCAGCCATCGAGACCGTCAGCGTGATGGTAACCATCCAGCCCATAGGCTTGAAGAGCACGCCGGCCATACCGTCGATCATGGTCAACGGGAGGAACACGGCCACGGTGGTCAGGGTCGACGCAATGATCGACACACCCATCTCCTTTGTAGCGAAAATCGAAGCCTGCTTTACGCGGGAGCCGCGGTCCACATGGCTGGTGATGTTCTCCAACACCACAATGGCGTTGTCGACGACCATACCGATAGAGATTGACAGCGAACTCATGGTAATGATGTTCAGCGTATTACCTGTCATCAACAGGTAGATCAGCGCCGAGAGCATCGATATCGGGATCGTCAGCACGATGATAAACATCGCCCTCCAGCGTCCGAGCATCATCATCACCACGAACATGACGACGATGAAGGTCGTAAGGATCGTATCGAGAAGCGACGATGCCGTATCGAGAATATTGTCTGACGTATCGATGAACGGTTCGATGGTCACGTCCGAAGGCAGTGTCGGACGGATCTCTTCGAGTTTTTCCATCACCTTGCGCGAGATGAGCACCGAGTTTGCACCGGTCTGCTTCTGAACGACCATCAGACCGCTGCGCTTTCCGTTGTTGAACGACTCCTGAGTACGCTCCTCCTGCGTATCGGTGACGGTAGCCACGTCACGCAGATAGACATTGGCGCCGTTGTGTGTACCGATCACTATGTCGAGCATCTCGTCGGAGTTGTCGAACTCCTGGTCCACACGGAGTGTATAGGTATTCGAACCCACGTCCATCGAACCGGCCGGGATCGAACGGTTCTCGTTGGCCACGATCTGGGCGATACCCTCGATCGTCATGCCGTAAGCCTCGAGTTTGTAGGGGTCGCAGTAGATCTGTATCTGTCGTTCGGGGATACCCTGCACCGACACCGTACCCACACCCTTGACACGGGCCAGCGGGGTCGAAACACGGTCGTCGATGATCTTGTAAAGGCCGCTCCAGCTCTCGTCAGCCTTGATCGACATCAGCATGATGGGGATATCGTCGGTACTGAACTTGAAGATGATCGGGGTTTCGACATCGTCCGGGAGGCTGTTGATCGCCACGTCGAGTTTGTCTCGGATATTTGCCGTAGCCACCTCGATATCGGTACCGTACTCGAATTCGAGCGTTACGACCGAGATGTTCTCCTTCGAATTGGAGGTTATGTGTTTCAGGTTATCGACACTGTTCAGGTTGTTCTCCAACGGTTTGGTGACATTCTCCTCGATATCCACCGCACTCGCGCCCGGGTATGCCGTGATGACCATGATACGCGTGGTCTCGATGTACGGCATCAGGTCGATAGGCAACTTCACGAGCGAGAACACGCCGAATATTGCGATAGCGACAAATATCAGTATCGTCGTTATCGGGCTATTGACCGCACTCTTGTAAATATTCATCGCTTCTATTTGTTAAGTTCCACTTTGGCTCCATTCGTAAGCGCAGTCTGGCCGAGAACCACAACCTGCTCCTTGTCCTCAACACCCGACAGTATCTCATACTCGGTATCCATACGGCGGCCGAGTTCGACCTTGCTGTATCGTACCGTGCTGTCGGCGGGGTTGTATATGTAGACGTAACGGTCACCCGATCCCATCAGCTTGTTTACCGCACGGTCGGGAATAACCACGTTGTTTTCAACACCGTAAGGCATCGTCACGCGAGCGAACATGCCCGGACGTACGCGCTCGTCGCGGTTTTCGATCGATATCTCGACCTGGAACGTACGTGTTGCGTTGTCGATTGTGGGGGCTATGCGCGTAACCTTGCCTTCGAACTGCTCGTCGCCGTACGAATCGAGGGTCACATATACCTTCATGCCGAGCTTTACTTTCGAGAAGAGACCCTCCGAAACGTTTATCATGATCTTCACGGGGCGGATCTGCTCAACCACGAGAACCGGGTCGGAGCCTGTCATATCGCCGTTATCGTAGTTGCGGGCCGAAACGAAACCGTCTACCGGTGAAATAAGCGTGGTATTCTCCATGAGGTTGTCATATGTCGACTTGGCGACATCGTACGTCAGCTTGCGGGCATCGCGGTCCGATTTCGAGGTGCCGCCGAACTGGTAAAGCTCCTCGGCGCGTTCGTACTCGATCTTGGCGTTTTCGAGCTGCGCCTCAGCCTGTATGAGGGACGAGTTGTCAAGCTTCACAAGTGTCTGACCGGCCTTCACACGATCACCGACGTCGACCAGCACCTCAAGGATGCGGCGTGCCTGCTGCGGGGCGATGTTGTTAACCACATAGGCCTCGACCGTACCGGTGAATACAATCTGCTGGGTCACAGGACGGCGCAGAGCCGTCTCGACAACGACTTTCGGGAGTGACACCTCCTCGGCGTCAGCCTTTTTCCTCTCTCCGGAGCAGGAGGCCACGCCTGCTGCCAAACACACGATAAGCAGTGATTTCAAAACTCTTTCCATAATTGCGTATAAATATATTTTTTGATTTTACAATTCGATGTTTCCGAGAATCTTGTCCAGCGTAACCTTGGCCACGAGGAAGTTGTAGATCGACTGGTTGCGGCTCAGTTCGGCCTGCGTGAGGGCGAGCTGCGAGTTGTCGATTTCGACGAGAGTGCCGTTTCCGATTTCGTAGCGCTTCACGGCTATGTCGTAACCGCGCTGTGCCTGGTCGACCGTTGCCGAAGCCGAGTTGTACTGCTTCACACCGGTCTGCATGTTGTTCAGACACTGAATGATAGACACGCGCAACTGGCGCTCGGTATCCTGACGCTGCAACTGGAGGTTCGACAGGTCGAGACGGGCCTGGCGCGTAGCGGCGCGCTTGGCGTTGCCGGCGAAGATGGGAATGTTCAACTGCAGTCCGGCATACGAATAGGGATTCCATGCGCTGCTCTTGAAGAAGCTGCCGTCATTGCCCAGAGCCGTATAGAGGTAAGCGGCATTTATCGAGAGCGTGGGGACATTGGCCATCTTGGTTATCTTCAGTGCCTTCTGCAGCATCTGCTCCTGCAGGTCCAACTGCTTCATGGTCGAGTTGTCGGCAAGGTCGAGCTGCGACATGTCGTAAGCCTCCTTCATCATCGACTCATAGTCCATGAGCGAGCCGACGACGTCGATATCCATCTCGAGGTCGACGCCCAGCAGGGCCTTGAGCTGCCAGAGTGTCAGCGTTACGCTGTTCTCGGCCTCGATAAGGTTGGGTATTGCGTTCTGCACCGTAACGTTCGACGTGATGAGGTCATACTCCGACGTCGAACCCACGTCGTATTTCATTCTTACGTTCTTGTTGTTTTCAACGGCATTGTCATACACGCGCTTGTAGACCACGAGCGACTCCTTGGCCAGCAGGGCCGAATAATAGGCCTGCGTAACCTGCTCGATCATGTCCTCGCGCGAAGAGCGTGCCTGCTCGACGGCCAGTTCGACATCGAGAGCCGAAACCTTGAGGTTCGACCACAGCTGTGCGTTGATTATGGGCATCGAGAGTGTGAGTCCGCCGTTGAACGAGTTGTCGGAGCCGACCTTGATGGTCTGCGTCTCACCGCCCAAGTCCATGCTCATCGTCTGCTTTGCGAGCACGCGCTGGTACTGGGCCGATGCGTCGAGCTGCGGATAGAGGCTCGCGTACGTGCCCTGTTTGGCGTAACGCTTGATTTCAATCTCCTGGTCTGCGATCTTGATGGTCGGATTCTCGCTCAGCGCGATCTCCAGAGCCTGCTCGAGCGTCAGTTTTGTCTGCGCTCCGACCGTAGACAGGCCAAGCAGGAACATGCCAATCGTTAAAACTAATCTTTTCATACCCGAAAAAAAATTTCTCTACTCTGTATTACTATTTACTTATCTGAATTTCCAGTTGTTTGTACTTGTCGCTTTTGAAGAAGTCGTCTATCACGCGCAGGCCCTTCTCCGTTGCGATTCCGCGGAAGAAACATACGACCACATGCATGAATGCGTCCCTGACCGACACTCCGGCCGGGAAAACCACATCGCGGCGCACGGCCACACCCATCGCCGTATAATAGAGCAACGTGATGGCCAGGTCGATGTTGAAACTGCCGTCGAGGAAACCTTCGTCCACACACTCCTGAATCGACTTCTTGAACCTGACCGTACCGTCATCGCTCATGTTGGCGTGCAAACGCTCGAACACAGAGGGATAGAAACGCATCAGATTATTCATTAGACGGTTGTTGCTTTCGGAATATTGTGTCATCTCGATAAAACCCACCAAAACCGCCTCAAGTTTATTCTGTGTATAGGCAGAAAGGTCCCTGACCCGACTGTGCTGATCCTGCATGTGTTTGGCCATGCACAGATATATTAGTTCCTCCTTGTCGCCGAACATTTCGTAGAGCGTCCGCTTCGAAACGCCGAGCGACTGGGCTATATCGTCCATTCTCACCGACTTGATTCCCTGTGAAACGAACATCTGTGTTGCCCGGTCGATTATGTAGTCCCGTTGTGTCATAAAGATCTCTGATAACCGCGGCAAAGATATGTACAAAAAACTCTAAAAACAAGAAAAGTTTTCGGTTTTTATAAGTTTTTCAGGCAAAAATCCGTTCAATCGGCAAAATCCGCCGGTGAAACGCCGACGGCCGCAGAACAGAGCATGAGCGTCGTAAGGCGGAGCGGCCGGGACGTCAGCCACTGGAATCGCTCCTCGCAATACGCTGGCTGTCAGGCATCGAAAGCATACACAAAAAAATCCTGCAGGGTGTGACCTGCAGGATTCGTCCATACTGCATTCGGTGACTAATCTTCACGGCGGAAGACCATGGCCGTACGAGATATATTATATATCTGTATGAAATGGCGCGTTTCGCCGTCTACCTCGCACGGATACGAGAAGTGCACGACCGACGGGTCCTCGCGTCCCTGCCCGCCGAATGCGATATCGTCGGTCGAGAGTTCGAGACGGAACTTTCCGGGGGCCTGCACACGCAGCGCATAGTCGGGAATCGATGCCGAGGGGTGCCAGTTGAAGACGAAGAGCAGGTCGCCGTGCGAGAATACCATCGTCTTGTTGGGTTCGTCCATCTGCAGATTGTACGGATAGCCGTCGGCGAGGACGCCATAACGCCTCACCAGTGCGATCATGGCCTTGTCGAAGTCGCCCAGATAACTGTACCTCAACAACTTGTTCGTCGACAGCGACCACATGCGGCGGGCATGCGCATAACTCCAGCCGTTGCCCTCGCGCGGAAAGTCGATCCACTCGGGGTGTCCGAACTCGTTGCCCATGAAGTTGAGATAGGCGTCGCCGCCGGTCGATATTGTCATCAGACGTATCATCTTGTGCAGGGCCATGCCGCGGTCGATTATGAGATTCTGCGACTCGCGGTTCATCGAGAAGTACATCTCCTTGTCCATCAGGCGGAATGCTATGGTCTTGTCGCCGACGAGCGCCTGGTCGTGCGACTCGGCATAGGCCACGGTTCTGACCGAAGGCAGGCGGTTGGTCATCACCGACCACATCTCCCAGATGTTCCAGTCCTCATCGGGCACGTCCTTGAGCATCTTGATCCAGAAATCGGGAATCGCCATACCGAGACGGTAGTCGAAACCTACGCCGCCGTCATCGACGGGCGAACACATGGCGGGCATGCCGCTGACATCTTCGGCTATGGTTACGGCCGACGGGCGGAAGTCGTGCACGAGCCTGTTGGCGAGCGTCAGATAGGTTATCGCGTCGCCGTTGACGCCGGGGCCGAAGAAAGCCTCGCGCGAGTCCATCGGCTCATAGCCGTGGTGATGGTATATCATCGAGGTCACGCCGTCGAAACGGTAACCGTCGAAATGGAAGCAGTCGAGCCAGTACTTGACGTTCGAGAGCAGGAAGTGGCGCACGCCGTCCTTGCCGTAATCGAACGTCTTCGAGTCCCAATAGCGCTGGTTGCCCTCCTCGCCGGGACGCGAATAGAGATGGTCCGAACCGTCCAGCTCGTTTATGCCCTCGTTGATGTTCTTGACATAATGGGCATGGACTATATCCATGATCACGGCGAGCCCGAGCGAATGGGCCTTGTCGATAAGGTATTTCAGCTCCTCGGGTGTGCCGAAGCGTGACGATGGGGCGAAAAAGCTCGACACGTGGTACCCGAACGAGCCGTAATATGGGTGCTCGGCGATAGCCATCAGCTGCACGGCATTGTAACCGTCGGCCTTGATTACGGGCAGAATACCGTCGGCGAACTCCACGTAAGTACCCACACCCTCGCGCTCCTGCGCCATGCCGACATGTGCTTCATAAATCAGCAGCGACCCGAGCGACGCAGGATCGAATCCGGCATCATGCCACTCGAAAGGCTGGGGCACCCAGAACTGGGCCGTGAAGTCCTTGGTCCCGTCGTCCTGCACCACACGCGTGGCATAGGCCGGTATGCGGTCGTGCCAGCCGTTACGGCCGTGGACGTGTATCTTGTAGAGCGAGCCGTGCGTCAGACGGTCACCGTACATTGCGTCGGGGAAAAACGCGCTCCACACGCCACCCTGATCCTTGTCGAGCCTCAACTGCGTACGCTGCCAGCCGTTGAAGTCACCGAACAGATAGACGTCCTCGGCCTCGGGAAGCCACTCGCGGAACCACCACCCGTCGAGATCGTCATCGCGCTGCCAGCCGAAATAACGGTATCCGTTTGCATAATCGACTATCGAGCCCGAAGCCCTTTCGACGTCCGCCAACACACGCAGGTAATCGGCATGGCGGCGGTTCATCTGTTCGGCCACGGGCTGCAGCCATTCGTCGCGTTCGACAACTGCCAGATCGAAATGTTTGTCACTTGCCATAGCGAAATAGTTGTTTTAAACAAATATACGATTTTTTTCTTATATTTGCGAATATTGATAACTCTAAACCTTAAAAAAACAATGATCAAAGGACACCCCAAAGGTCTGTTGGCAGCGGCTTTAAGTAATATGGGCGAGCGCTTCGGCTACTATATTATGAACGCCGTGCTGGCACTCTTCCTCTGCTCGAAATTCGGTCTGAGCGAGGAAAAAGGAACTCTCATCTACTCGTTTTTCTATGCGGGCATCTACGTTTTGAGCCTCGTCGGCGGCTGGATCGCCGACAGGACACAGAACTACAAGGGCACAATCATGGCCGGACTCATCACCATGGCTGCGGGTTACGCCGTGCTGTCGATTCCGATCATGTCGACCGAGGGCAACATCGTGTGGCTTCTCCCGCTCACCTGCCTTGCGCTCTTCGTCATCGCATTCGGCAACGGTCTGTTCAAGGGCAACCTGCAGGCCATCGTCGGACAGATGTACGACAACTTCGAGGCCGAAGCGGCCAAGAAGGGCGAAGAGGCTCTCAAACAGGCGAAATCGAAACGCGACTCGGGATTCCAGATCTTCTACGTGTTCATCAACATAGGCGGCGTGCTGGCTCCGTTCATTGCCCCGCTGCTGCGCAGCTGGTGGCTCAAGGCTCATGACCTGGCATACAATGCACAGCTTCCTGCCCTCTGCCACGAATATATCGACAACAACGGCCTCACCGGCGACAAGCTCCAGAACCTCAACGAGCTTGCCACGCAGGTAACGAACGGTGCGGGTGTTGCGGCCGACCAGCTGGGCGACTTCTGCGCCAACTACCTCGACGTCTTCAATACGGGTATCCACTTCTCGTTCATCGCGTCGGTGGCCGCCATGCTCATCTCGCTGATCATCTTCCTCTGCACCAAGCGCACCTTCCCCACTCCGGGCAAGAAGGCCGAGACCGTCAGCGTCAGCTACACTCCCGAGGAGCGCAAGGCTGCAGCCGCCGAGATACGCCAGCGCATGTACGCCCTCTTCGCAGTTCTGGGCATCGTGATATTCTTCTGGTTCTCGTTCCACCAGAACGGAGCGTCGCTGTCGTTCTTCGCCCGCGACTTCGTCAACTCGTCGGTGATTCCGCCCGAGATATGGCAGGCCATCAATCCCTTCTTCGTGATCGTGCTGACTCCGGTCATCATGTTCATCTTCGGCTCGATGGCACGCAGGGGCAAAGTCATCTCGACACCCAAGAAGATCGCCATAGGTATGGCAATCGCCGGCATGGCCTATCTCTTCCTGGCCGCATACTCCTACATTCAGGGCTATCCCTCGGCCAACGAGTTCAAGGAGCTGCCCATAGCCGAGCGTGACGCGATGATAGCAGGCCCGTGGGTACTCATCGTACTCTACTTCTTCCTGACCGTCGCCGAGCTCTTCATCTCGCCGCTGGGACTTTCGTTCGTATCGAAAGTGGCCCCGAAACACCTGCAGGGTCTCTGCCAGGGTCTGTGGCTCGGAGCCACGGCCGTCGGCAACCTGATGCTGTGGGTCGGCCCGCTCATGTACAACAAGATTCCGATATGGCAGTGCTGGACGGTATTCCTTGCCGTGTGCCTCATATCGATGTTCGTGATGCTGGCCATGGTCAAGTGGCTTGAGAAGGTCACCAAATAGCGATAAAACGACTTGAAAAACCGGCAGGCAACAGGTCTTGCTTGCCGGTTTTTTCATACACAAACTCCCCCGCAATATGAGAACAGCCAAACTAACGGCACTGGCGATAGCGTTGCTGTGTGCCGTCGGCCTTGCCGGCTGCAACAAGACAAAAGAGGACAAAATCGAAACGGTCAGAATGTACGTCTCGGCCGAAACCGGCACCTGCACCCCATGGGGCAGCGACGGTCCGGTCGAGTGCATGCTCGTCATGGAAGAGGGCGCCGACACATACACGAACCTTGTATTCGGCGGCATCAGCGGCTTCACCTATGAGAAGGGGCACGAGTACGTGCTGCAGGTCGAGAAGAGAACCCTTGCCGATCCCCCGGCCGATTCCGGCAACGTTAAATACAAACTTCTTGAGATACTGGAAGACAAACCGGTCATGTAACACGAAAACGAAGAGAGGAGATGTCGGACATCTCCTCTCTTCGTTTGTTCATACCGGGCCGTGCACATATATTATAATATATGCCGGTCCGCATACCGTTGCACACTACCTGTCCGACGCTTCATCGTCCGACAGCGGTCTGCCATAGACCTGCAACGAGTCCGCACCCTCCTGTGCCGGGATAGCTCCTTCGCCGGACAATCCGCACGCATCACGCTCCGGCCTGCCGTCATTCCGCTCCGGGCCGATTACGTCCCGCACCGGCTCCACGCCGTCCTGCGGCGTCCGCATATGACGGTCGCCGCGCGGCCGGCTTCATTCTATCGAGTTGCCCTGCAACACCAGCAGGCGTACACCGCCCTCGGAGTTGGTGTATATCTGCACGACCTTGTGAAAGGTTCCGGGCTCCATTTTGTGGGGCTCGTACGTCAGCCGTATCACCGAAGTACTTCCGGGAGGCAGCGGACGCTTCATGTAATCGAACTTTATGCAGGTGCACGAGGTCGTTATACGCGTTATCACGAGCGGTTCGCTACCGTCATTGACATACTCGAACTCGGCGGTCAGGTCGCCGCCGTCACGGCGCACGTCTCCGAAGTCATAGGAAGTAGTCATGAACGAGATATGCGCCCCTTCGTATTGTGAAGGCGTCTGTTCCATCATCTGTTCGATCTGCTGCTCTTTCGAATCGGCAGCTTCCGGAGTCTCCTCTCGCTGGGGTTCCTGCCCGTACGCGGCCACTGCAGAAAAAAGAGTTGCGAGCAAGATCGCAAAGGTTTTGCACGTAGTACTCATATCCGCAATCATTTCAGGTTAAATTTATAGGTTATGGTTCCACCCTCGACGAAACTTTTGCTCTCGGTGAAGCGGGCCTTCCGGGCGGCCGCAATCGCTGCGTTCACCATGGCCTGATTCGACGTGGTAGAACCTTTGGGTTCATATACGGCGTTGGTCACCTGTCCCGACTTGTCGATCGTGACGCGGATCACCACTTTGCCGCTTTCATTGCCCGGATACGACGGCTGCGGCAGTTCACCGACAAGTCCGCGGCCCTGCAGTCCCGTATCGAGCTGGTCGTTGCCCGCGGGGTTGAGACCGCCGCCACGGCCTTTGGCCTGATCGGTGTCGCCCTTACGCGCCTTGGGATTGCCTACGTCCTCGGGATCGTCTGTTCCGCCCTTGCTCATCTTGAAGAGGGCACGCGGGTTGACCGTCCTCGTCTGCTCGTCCTCGCCGCTCACCTGCAGGTCGTTCTCCACGGGCGACAGTTCGTCATGCATGGGAGCTTCGGTCGCCTTCACCTTCGGCTGCGGAGGTGTCGGCTCGGGAGGATCGACAAACTCCACCTGTATGACGTCACCCGCAGCCGGACGGTTGCGGCCGAAATCGAACGACACGAACACGAACAGGCAGACCAGCGCCAACACATACGTTGCCGCCGCTATGGCCGCGCACCTTACGGGCATCTTGTCGTTCGGGTCGTAATAATACATCGCTTCGTCGTTTTTATGGTTGTGTAGCCAATATCAGTTTGTAATCGTTGTCCTTGGCGATATTCATCACCTTCACCACCTCGTCGATCGCCACGCTCTTGTCGCAGTGCAGCGAAACGGTCGGATCTTCCTGTCCCGCCAGCCGCGCCTTCAGCGCACGCGACACGCCGTCGATACCGTCGACCTGTTCGAGTTCGACGTAGTAGTTGTACGACGAACCGTTCTGCTGTATCGACACCGTCGTCACGGCCTTGTCCTTAAGCTGGTTGGAGCTTTTGGGCAGGGCGAGTTTCAGGGCGTTGGGGTTGATCAGCGTCGTGGCTATGACCATGAATATCAGCAGCAGGAACATCAGGTCGGTCATCGCCGAAGCCGAGAATGACTTATCGACCTTCGAGCCATGTTTTATTGCCATAGTACGCTACTTTTTTTGAACGGGTTGATTCAGAATGTCCATGAATGCTATCGAGTTGGCCTCCATGCGGAATACGAGCTTCTCGATACTGGCCACCAGATAGTTGTAGCCGAAGTACGCCGGGATACCTACGACAAGACCGCCGACCGTCGTAACCATCGCTATGTAGAGACCGCTCGACAGCAGCGCCAAGTCCACCGTACCTCCGGCGGCCGACATGTCCATGAAGGTGCGCACCATACCGAGAACCGTACCGAGGAAACCGATCATCGGGGCGCCGCCGGCGATCGTCGCGAGGAACGGCAGTCCGTTTTCGAGTTTCGAGACTTCGAGGTTTGCGACATTCTCGATGGCCGACTGCACGTCGCTCATGGGGCGTCCCAGGCGTTCGATACCCTTCTCCACCATTCGTGCGATCGGGGTGTCGGTCTTCTTGCAGAGGTTCACGGCCGAGTCGATCTTACCCTCGTAGATGTAGTCGCGTATGCGGTTCATGAAGTTCATGTCCAGCACCGAGGCCTTGCGAATGGCGATGAAACGCTCGACAAAGATGAAGATGGTCAAACCGCCGAGCAGCAGCAGGACCCACATCAGCCAGCCTCCCTTGTTGAAAAGTTCCCACAAACCCATTTCGGTCGCTTCATTGGCCACCGTATCGGCAGCCTGCAATAATGTAATCATAACTGTGTTTGAATTTATTTGAGTTTTTAATCGTATATCATGTAATCGTCTTCAATATCACGCGGGTCGTCGGCAGCGGGCAGCATGTCGTCCTCGCGGCTCTGAATATCCCGTTCGCGGGCTTCGAGCCGTGCCTGACGCCGGGCCTCGCGCCGGGCCTTGCGGCGGCGGTTGGTGAAACGGTCCCTGACACGCTGTTTCAGGTCCTTGAGGTTGTTGAAACTCTCCTTGTAGTATATACCTATGCCGGTCTCCTGCAGACCCTGGTTTTCGTCGAAACGGTCGATAGTATGGGTGAAGCCCTTGAGGCGCAGGTTTCCGGCGCGGTCGATGAGCCACGTCAGGTAAGCCTCGCCCATGAGGTTGGACATCTGGTTGTTCACGGCCATCGACTTGTCGACCAGATAGTTGCCCTCGACCTCCAGCAGCAGGCGGTTGTTGATCAACTCGGTCGAGAAGCCGAAGTCGACCTCGTCGCTGGCGACATCGGTCTTGGGGCGGTAACGGATCACGATGTTGTAGTCGTCGGCTGAGAGCCAGTTGCTCAACTGGTTCGACAGCAGCTCGAATCCCGTGGCGGCCGAAGCCGTCACGCCTATGTTGGACGATGAACCGGTCGTCGCCTCAGAGATGAAGCTGTTGGCCACCAGCAGGTAGAGGAACTGTTGCGAGCGGCTCTCTGGCGTGCTCAGGGCATTTGCCACCACTGCCTGCACGTCGGGGTCGGCATTCGGCACGACCACGTCGAACGTCACGGTCGGTTTGGTCAGGCGGTCGCTCAGGTTTATGATGCACTCGACAGGCACGGCGCGCGTAGAAACCGTCGACGAGACGCTGCCCGCAAGCAGCGGCTGCAGCGAGGCCTTGAGCTTGTAGACCGCATCGATATTGAGCATGGCGTCCACGGGTTCGCCCGTCCACTGGATCGAAGATCCCTCCTCGATGATGAACTTCTTGTTGATGATGTTCTGCAACGTGAAGAGGTAGCTTCCCTCGATTATGTTGTAGTCGCCGTACATCTCGAAGATGTTCGACTTGGGATTGATGTGCAGGTTGAGCGCACCCTCGCCGCGTCCCTTGATCACGTCGCCGACGGTCGGGTCGATTACGAGCTGGAACATGGCGTTCGGCCGCACGTCGAGTGCGAGGTTTATGTCCATGCGCCCCGATGACGACGAGCGCTGCCTCTGCCGGCGCTCGAACATCAACTTCTTGCGCACGAGATAGTTGGTCGTATCGGGTTTGTTGGCCTTCTCGAATATGACGAAGTCGGCCGTCGAGACGTCGGACTTGCCCGACAACGGCAGGAAGAACTGGGTATTGTTGTCGGTCGAGGCCACGATGTCCATGTTGACGCCGCTCTTGTCGCCCACGATCGTCGCCGCGCCGCTCGCATAGACCTTGCCGTAGAAATAGTCGTTGTCCTGCGAAGTGGTGTTGAGCATGAGCATGCGCTGCGGCTGCACGTTGAGCTTGTACGAGATGTTCGACAGGTGGTTCAGGCTCAGTTCGAACGACAGGCGCCCACGGTTGTGCTCGCTGTCGTAGACGGCGACGGAGTCTATTGCGAAACGGTTGTTCCGCACCTTGATGTCGGCTTTGGGCACATTGTATGTCACCTGCGTGAAGTCGACCGTCGTATTGAGGTTGCTGACGACGATGTCGCCGCTCAGGTCAGCCTCACGCCGCTGTCCCGTGAAGACAAGGTCGGCCGCCGCCGTGCCGTGCGTATCCGAAACGACCCCTTCGAGGACGGGGTCGAGCAACGCCATGTCGAGGCTGTCGGTCTTGAGTCGTGCATAGTACCTCACCTGCGACGGGGCATAGAACCCACGTATCACGGTATCGCGCTTGGCCTGTGTCGTCAGCGAGAACTTTGCCCTGTTGAGTTCGAAATCCCATTGCGAGTCGAACTCCAGCGAGGGGACGTGTATCGTGTTCACCTCAACGCTGTCGAGGCGTATGTTTGCGGCTATTTCACTGCCCTTGAGCGCCGACTTCACCGATGCGTAGCCGTTGGTACGGCCCTCGACCGAATATCCTATGCGCTGCAGTATCTGAGCGAAGGGGGCCAGGTCGAAGTTGTTGAGCCTCATGACCAGCGAGTCGCTGCGGCTACGCGAGGCCACGCCGTTGATGAGCAGTTCCTGGCGGTCATTGCGTATGGTGAAGTTGTCGACGACTATGCGCAACGAGTCGGCCGATATGCGGTCCGACGAGAGGTTCCAGCGGTTGTTCTTGCGCTGGAAGTACGACGGGGCGAACCTGATGTCGATGCTGCGGTTGTTCGTCACGGTATCCTTGGCCAGCACCACGCCCATGTTGACATGTCCTGAGAACTGCTGTATCGTATCGTTGAACTCACCCGTGATGTCGGCACGGTTGTCGACGAGCCCGCAGCGCAACGACAGGTCGGGCATGTGCATCGTCCCGACATAGAGGTCGCCGGCACGCAGACGCATGGCGAGCGTGTCGCTGCGGTTGACCACATTGAGGTTGAGCGAGGTTGCCAGCATGCGGTTGCGTTCGATATAATCGGATTTGGCCCTCATCATGAAGGTGTTGCACACGGGGTCCATGAGCATCTGTATCTCCGAGTTGTCGGCCACCTGCAGGCCCTTCGACAGGGCGTCGGCCACGGGATTGAAGTTCTTGGTCGTTATCGACAGCATCGAGAATCCGTGTTCGCGGCCGTGTTCCGATGCGGCTGCCGCCGCCGGCGAGCCGTTGTCGGCGTAAACCTCATACAGCAGCGGCATATGCTGTCCGACCACCTCCTTGAGGTAGGTCATCACCTCCCTGTAGTCGTTGCGGCTTTCGAAAACGGCGTCAGCGAAGTCCGAGGTAAGTTTCAGCGAACGCAGGTCCTCGTTGCTCTGCATCGTCAGCGACATGTACTCCGAGACGATCTCGCTGTCGTTGTACCTGTAACGGGCATCGGCCACGCTCAACTCGCCGCTCACCTCGTCGGGGATACGTCCTGCGGCGCTCAGGCCTATGTCGGCCGACAAAACCGAAACCGAATCGCGCCTGTTGACCTGCAACGCGACGAGGTCGGCCCGGTGCAGGTTCATGACCATGTCGTACGTGGGCCTGTCGCCGCCAAGGCCGAGGGCAGCCTTGAGATCGAGGTCGAGGCTGCGGTCATGCACCGCCACGGCAGCATCGACATCACCGTCGGCAACGCGGCCGTCTATCCTGATACGGTCGTAGACGTAATCGTGGAACGAAAGCCCGGTCACGTCGCCGTTCACGCTGAAACCGTAATGTCCGCCCCCCATCATGCCGTTTGCCGCCAGGACAAACCCGGTCGTACCGAACTCCTGCGAACCGAGCAGCTGTCCGAGGTCGAGCGACGGGGAGGCCAAGGTCGCCCCCATCGAGCGGCGCGCACCGCCGGCATGGCGCATCACGGCGTTGAAATCGACCTTTCCGGCCCCGGTACCGAGAGTTCCGTGCGTACGGAACGACGACGGTATTCCGGCGAACTTGCCGGACAGAGAAAGCCTGTCCGAACGCCTTATGATGTCAAGCGCCGACCGTGGTATTTCGGCATGGGCCACGTTGGCGGCCAGACGTTCCAGTTCGTCGGGCTCGATGTCGAGATGCTTGAGATTTATGCTGAAGTCGGTATTGCGGAAATCGGGCAGGCCTGCGGCCGACACGTCGGCCCTAAGACGTCCCGAGCCGTCGACAACGACATTGGAGATGCTGCCCGTAAAATCGGCTACGGTACCGGCCATGTTCATTTCAAGGTCTTCGAAAAGGGTTTTCCACGAAGCGATACCTGGAGAGAAATAGCCCACGTCATCGCTCGACAGCACGGTATTGCGCACGACGGCATCGATGCGAACGTTGTGCACGAAATCGCGGTAGGCGCTCCAGTCGCCGCCCGAGAGGGTAAGTCTTTCGAGATGGACCGACGAACGGTCGGTCGATATGTCGAGGTTGTCGAGGGCTATCAGCCCGCGGTCCACCCTGAAGGTTCCGGTCATTCCGTTGGCGACGAAACCGCTGCGTTCGGTGAACGAGAACTCCTCGATGTCGCCCATAATGGAGCTTCCGGCGATGGTCAGGCCGTTGACCCTGCCGTTCATGTCGTAGAGGTGCATGTTCCCGTAATCGACGCCGTGGGGCGGGTTGCGGTGTTCGAGGCGTTCGAGGCGCAGGTCGACGTCGGTCACTTCGACCTGTCGTATGACCATGCGGAAGTTGCCCTTGCCCTCCTTCCTGCTTATGCGGTCTATCACCTGCTTGATGTTCATCACGCTGTCGGGAGTCTCGACCATGTAGAGTTTGACGCTGTCGGCCTTGCCATAGCTGAAGCCGAGACCCTCGCCAAAGAGGCCGAAGCCTGTTATGAAAGCCCGCAGGCTGCCCACATAGAGAAGCGTATCGCGCTGGTAATCCTCGACATAGAAACCGTGGACATTGACTTTGTTGAAGAGGCCGATGTTCACGCGGTCGATGCTTACACGTGTTTCGAGCTTGCGCGAAGCGAAATCCGCAGCCTTGTGCACGATGTAGTTCTGCACGGAGGGAATGTCGAGCAGCAACGACACCGATACGGGTAAAATTATCAGCAACAAGACGGCCGCCGATAGGAGTTTTACCAATATTTTTATAACTTTGCGCACAAGTACGGAAAATAAGTTATTTTATAACTTACAAAATTAATCAAATTTCATAAAAAAACAGAACAATACCCTTCGGGTATTACGAAAAAACGGATAATTCTCAACCCGGAATCATGGATATAACCATTTTAGGCATCGAATCGTCATGCGACGACACGTCGGCGGCCGTCATACGCAACACGACGCTGCTGTCGAACGTCATCGCCTCGCAGGCCGTGCACGTCAAATACGGCGGTGTAATTCCCGAGCTTGCGTCGCGCGCGCACCAGCAAAACATCGTCCCGGTGGTCGACACCGCCCTCAAGGAGGCCGGCGTCACCCCCGACAAAATAGACGCCATAGCATTCACGCGCGGACCCGGTCTTCTCGGGTCGCTCCTTGTCGGCGTCTCGTTCGCCAAGGGGCTCGCCATATCGAACAATATCCCGATGGTCGACGTGAACCACCTCCACGGCCACATACTCTCGCACTTCATCGACCTGCCGGACAGGGAGCTTCCGCACCCCTCGTTCCCGTTCCTGTGCCTGCTCGTGAGCGGCGGTCACTCGCAGATAGTGAAGGTCTCATCGCCCTACGACATGGAGATCGTAGGCTCGACGATAGACGATGCCGCAGGAGAAGCCTTCGATAAGTGTGCCAAAGTGATGAACCTGCCCTACCCCGGCGGCCCCGTCATCGACAGGCTCGCAAAGGAGGGCAATGCCGACGCATTCCATTTCGCCCGCCCGCACGTTTCGGGTTTCGACTACTCGTTCTCGGGGCTCAAGACCTCGTTCCTCTACACGCTGCGTGACAAGGTCGCCGGGAATCCCGACTTCATCGAGCAGAACAAGGCCGACCTGTGCGCGTCGCTTCAGAAGACCGTCGTCGACATTCTGCTCGACAAGCTCATCAAGGCGTCGAAGGAGTACGGTATCAAGGACATAGCCATAGCCGGCGGAGTATCCGCCAATTCGGGACTGCGCAACGGCATAGTCGCCGAAGGCAGGAAACGTGGCTGGCGCACGTTCCTTCCCGAGTTCAAGTTCACGACCGACAATGCGGCCATGATAGCGCTGGCCGGATACTACCGCTACATGAAGGGCGAGTTCGCAACGCTCGATGTAGCCCCGACCGTCCGCATCGAGGACATGAACATCTGACGCCCCGACCTCGGGCAAACAAAAAACCAGCCGGTTTCAGCCGGCTGGTTTTTTGTTCGGTTGCCAATGCGGTTACTCGATCTTCATAGTCAGCGACAGCGACTTGAGCGTTATCGTGAGCGAAGCCTTGTCCGAACCGTACACCACAACGATATCGGGATCAAAACCGCCGGCGGGACGTCCGTTTGTCTCGACATAGTCGAGTACCTCCTGGGCCGAAGCGAAAGTCTCGCCCTTCGTACCGAAGGAGCTGGTATAGGCCTCCTTGAAGTCACCGATTTTGAGGCTGGCATCGCCGGCCGCATAGAGTTTCCATATCTCCAGCTGTTCCTCGGTCGAGTACTTGCTGTCGATGGTCAGGGCTATGCTCTTTATTACGGCCTGCGCCTCGTCGGTATTGACGTCGCAGGTGAAAGCGTAGCCCGCAAAATCGAGGCAATAGTCACAGTAGAAATAGTATGTTCCCCACATCGACATCTTCGAGCCGATGATATAGTTCTCGGCAGCAAAAGCCTGATAGTCGCCGCCGATCAGATCATAGAGTGCCGAGTAGTCGAGACGCAGGAAGTTGTTGACCAGCTGTACCTTGAAGCGGCCGCCCTCGAACGTCGGAACGGCGTATGCCTTGCCCGGAACAACACCGAACACAGCGCATATGAGCAATTTGTCCACATCGTACACGTCCACCACCTTGAGTGCCTCGTCGACGGTCTGATATACGCCGCCCTCGGAGGTTCCGTCATCGGCCGTAACATTGTACTTGGCTCCGAGCCATGTACCCATGTTCAGTGCCTCGTAGTTGACGAGATAGTATTCCCAGAGCGACTTGTCGACGTTGCTGTCGTCGGGAACGGCGCAGATGCTGCCGACATTGCCGTAAACGTCCTTGTTCACCTCAATGTTAAGCGTCGGCATATACATGACGGATTTTTCACTGCGACCGGCCTCTACAAGGCTGCCCAAGTCGACATATCCGCCCATGACGAACTTGTCGGCCGTAGATTTGCCGGGGATTTCATAGGCTGCATTCTGTGTTGCAAACGTTTCGAAGTCCGTGCCGAGCGACTGCGCCATGCTCTGGCAGTCGAAAGCAATGCGCTCGAACTCTTCGGGGATCGTCCCGTTGCCTCCGTTGTCGGAGTTGTCGGTGCACGATACGCACACGAACAATGCCGCAAGCGACATAAGGGTAATGAATCTGTTTCTCATTTCTTATAAGTTTTGATGATTACTAACCTTTGCAAACATAGCAAAAAATATCCAAAACATACAACAGGCAGACACATTTGTTACACATTCGGACACAATTTACACGGACGACGGTGCCCGCTTTACGGCGGGCACCGTCGCATTTCAACCGGTTGTCAGAGACTTACCGTATTTCTATCGAAGTCGAGCCGTCGGACGACTTGCAGATGTAGACGTAGGTGTACCACTGCGAATAACGGTTCGGGTAGACCGTCACGCCGTTCACCTGCCACTGCACCACGGTGCTGTAATAGTATCCGTCCTCGTCGCGCTGGTCGACGTACTTGTGGCGCACGTCCATACGGTCGGGCTGACCCTTGAAATAGACGTAGAAGGTGTAGTCGCTGCGGCGGGAATCGCCGTACACCCACGTGAAATATTCGTAGTGCTGCCTGTAGTCGTTGAACGCTATCTGGTTGAGCTCGTCGCAATACCAGCCGCTCTCGGGGTCGTAGTCGCCCGGAATTTCGGGTGCCGAGTCGAGCAGTTTGTCGCTGGCCACGGGCAGTGTCGACAGGTCAGACGGGTCTATAAGGTCATTGCCGTTCTCGTCCACATAGATGAAACGCAGGAAGTTGCCGGCCTTGAAGGGGCCGCCGTCCTCGAAACCGTCATACCACTGAACCTCTTCGACCTTGTTGTTGCAGCCGGCGAATGCCATTGTCGCCAGCGCCGCGAAAATCCATAATAATCTCTTCATGTTCGGGGAATCGTTTTACATCATGCCGCAAATATATCACAAATATGACACAGATACGCCATGCTGATACAAAAATCAACGTATCGAGTTCATGCGGATACTCGCCTTCACAAGCGCAATGGCACGGATACGGGAGATTTCGACCTCCTTGTCGGCGTGGTGGGGGTTCTGGCTGACAAGTTTGACATAGCCCTCGCGGTCCGACTTCTGGACATACTTCACGGTGATGTACTCCTCGCCGTCGATGTCGATCGAGAGCAGGTACATGTCGCCCCAAAAGACGTCGCCAATATCGTGCAGTTGCTTGTAGAGCACGATGTCGCCGCTCTTGAGAAGCGGATACATCGAGTCGCCTACCACATAGATCGCACCGTCGCACTTCGGCAGGTTTGGAATGTGAATGAAGTTGACGGGCTTGTACTGGCGCGTATCCGTAAATAGCGGCACCAGCCCGGCCGTACCCTCGATCGAGTAGAGCGGGACGCTCTGCATCGGGAGCGAACGGTCAGTCCGCAGGCGGAATTCCTGGAGGTTGGGTTCGGCATTGAACATTTCGCCCTCCTCGCCGTCAAGCCAGTCGGGGTTGACGTTCAAATCCTGAACCAGAATATTCTTGTTGCGCGACGAGAGGCCGGCCTTGCCGGTCTCGATCATCGAGAGCGCCGCCTTGCCAATACCAAGATGCTGAGCCAGTTGCTCCTGAGTCATTCCGAGCGCTTTCCTTATCAGTTTTATCCTGCTCTCCATGGAAATCAATCAATTATTTCTATGTTAAATTTTTGAACAAAATAGTACAATTTTCAAAAATTGAACTTATCTTTGTAGCGCAAAGTTAAAGGATTTATTCCAAACGGCAAAACAATTCAATAATTTATTCATATATGTATGAGATAACATCGAGACTTTACGAGGAGACGGCAGAACGTCTGTGCGATGCCATCGGCAGCGGCAACTATTTCACCGGCAGCATCGAGTTCAATTTCGAGGATACCGAGTGCAGGCTTACCGCGACGGTGATCGTCTACCGCAGGCACGTCGAGCTGCCCGAGGGCGAATACGAAGCCATCGACGACATCGTACCCGTATGGTGGGAGTTCCACACCACGGGAGATGACGAAATGCTCAACGACTTTTCGTTCGCGACGCTCAAGGATTACATCTGCTGACAACCTCACCGGACAGCGACACTATCCCGCCTCGGGACGATGCTCCCGTCGCCGTCCGCCCACCGCGGCCCACATCTTCGCATCGGAAAACGGCCGCACGACAAACCAACACCTGTTACAATGAAAAAAAGCAAAACCGAAATCCCTGCGGGCCCGAGGTCCGCAGGGTCGGATTTGCCTTTCGCGGAGTTCGCCGCCGAGGTATATCCGTTTCTCGAACTGCAACGATTCCATCTCACATACTACCGTCTGCTCGAGGAGTTTGCCGCCGGACGTGTGCGCAGGCTGATGATAACGATGCCGCCGCAGCACGGCAAGAGCGTGGGGGCCACCACCCTGCTGCCGGCCTACATGCTGGGGCTCGACCCCGACCTGCGTATCGCCATCGCTTCCTATTCGGCGTCGCTCGCCTCGCGTTTCAACCGGCGCATACAGCGCATCGTCGACTCGGCAGAATACGGCGTGCTGTTTCCCGAAACCACGATCAAGCGCGGATCGAAGCCGCCCGAATACATACGCACGGCCGACGAGTTCGAGGTTGTGGGACATCATGGCGGCGTGCTCTCAGTCGGACGCGAGGGAGCACTCACGGGCAACCGCGTGGACTGCTTCATACTCGACGACCTCTACAAGGACGCCATGGAGGCCAATTCGCCCATCGTCCGCGAGAACTGCTGGGAGTGGTACACCTCGGTGGTGCGCACGCGCATGCACAACTCGTCGCGCGAGCTTATCGTCTTCACCCGCTGGCACGAAGACGACCTCATCGGCGAGCTCGTGCGGAGGGAGCCTGTCGTCACCCTGCGCGAATGGAGCGACCTCGACTCGCTCGAAGGCGACGAATGGGTCAGCCTCAACTTCGAGGCGCTGAAGACCACGCCGCCCTGCGGCATCGACCCTCGCACAACGGGCGAGGCGCTCTGGGAGGAGCGCCAGAGCCGTGATCTGCTGCTCGAAAAACGGAGGCTCGACCCACTGCGATTCGAGTGCATGTACCAGGGCCACCCCTCCTCACGCGAAGGACTGCTCTACGGCGACGGTTTCGGCGAGTACGACTTCCTGCCCCGGGAGATCGTCCGCAAGTCGAACTACACCGACACGGCCGACACGGGTGACGACTATCTCTGCTCGCTCTGCTACGAGGTCGATGCCGACGGCGTGATCTACATAACCGACGCCGTCTACACGCGCGAGGCGATGGAGGTCACCGAGGGGCTCGTGGGCGAGATGATTGCGCGTGCGGGCAGCCGCTCGGCCATGATCGAGAGCAACAACGGCGGACGAGGTTTTGCACGTGCCGTGCAGAAGCTGGTGCCGACAGTCCGCATCGGGTGGTTCCACCAGAGCGGCAACAAGGAGGCGCGCATACTCTCGAACTCGGCGACCGTGCTCCACAACATACGTTTTCCGCGCGGGTGGGCGCAGCGCTGGCCCGAACTCCATTCGCACCTTGTCACCTACCGCCGCAAGTTCAGGTCGAACCGCTGGCACGACGCCCCCGACGTACTGACGGGTATCGTCGAGCAGGAGGTCGCCGTCCCCGGCAGGTCAAGAATAAAGGGTGTCAGATTTTTCTGACACCCTTTTTCGATGCGGCCATGTTGAGCCCTAACGTTTCGTCTCCCCAAACAGGGCCTTTTTCAGCGAGAAGCTGTCATACTCATTCCTGAGCGTATCCATAAGTTCACGAACGCTCTGTATGCGGTCGGCACGCCATGCATTGGCACCGCAGAAGGCGTATCCGTTGCGCAGGCGGCCCTTGAATGCGTTGTAGAGCGCCAGCATAATGCAATAGGGGCTGTGGGTCACGTCGCATGTCTTGATGCAGTCGAACGGGCAGTTCTTCGGACGGCTCAAACCGGCCTTCACACGGTCGAGGAAGGAGTTGTGAATGGCCCGTCCGGGCATGCCCACGGGACTCTCGATGATCTCGATGTCCTCCTTGCGGGCATCGATGTAGCTCTGCTTGAACTCGGGCGATGCGTCGCACTCCTCGGTGGTCACGAAGCGTGTTCCCATCTGCACGCCTTCGGCGCCGAGCGCCATGATGTTGTAAATATCCTCACCGGTATAGATGCCGCCGCCGGCGATGACCGGAATGTGACAGTCATGCTCCGCGGCGAAACGGTTGACCTCCTCGACGACCTGCGGAACGACGGTCTCGAGCGAGTAGTGCTCGTCAGCGATCTGGTCGGCCTTGTAACCGAGGTGGCCGCCGGCCTTGGGTCCCTCTACGACAATCGCGTCAGGAATGTAGTTGTACTCCGAAAACCATTTCCGGCACAGCAGCCCGGCGGCACGTGCCGACGATACGATGGGGGCGAGTTTCGTCTTGGCGCCCTCGGTCAGGAACGACGGCAGGTTGAGCGGCAGACCGGCACCCGAGAAGATGATGTCGGCCTTCTCGGCGATGGCCGTGCGCACCATGTCCGCGAAGTTCGACATTGCCACCATGACGTTTACGCCGATGATACCCTTCGTAGCCTCGCGCGCCTTGCGCAACTCCTCACGAAGGCCGCGAATGCTCGCCTCGCGATAGTCGTGGGGACGCTGGCTGTAGATGACGCCGAGGCCTGCCGACGATATCACGCCGATGCCACCCTGCTCGGCCACGGCCGACGCAAGGCCCGATAACGATATGCCTACACCCATACCGCCCTGGACGATGGGGACCGGAGCGAAAAGGTTTCCGATTTTCAATGCTTTCATAGAATCAAATATTTGTTTGTGAATTGATGAATCGGCGGCAAATGTAATACAAAATGTTCAATACAGGATATTTTGCATTCGATATATACATACGCCATACCTCTCCCAAAGGCCGCACGGCAAGATAACAACCGGACAATCAGCGCAATAACATACAGCAAGGATTTTTACTGTTAAATTTATAACAAAAAGGGATAAAGATTGGAATTTAATGCTATATTTGCATTACGAAAAATCTCATTCTATCCTGATTGAAATGGACACAACAAAATCGAGCGTGCCTAAAGACGTCGTTATCCGCTTTTCGGGCGACTCCGGCGACGGCATGCAATTGACGGGAACACTCTTTTCTGACACATCGGCCCTGATGGGCAACGACATCTCGACATTCCCCGACTATCCGGCCGAAATCCGGGCCCCGCAGGGCACGGTTGCAGGCGTATCGGGATTCCAGGTACACTTCGGCTCCTGCCGCATCGAGAACCCGGGCGACTACTGCGACGTTCTGGTTGCGATGAACCCTGCGGCGCTGAAGGCCAACCGCAAGTGGCTCAAGAAGGGCGCCACGGTGATCATCGACGGTGACAGCATCACCGAGGAGCACATCAGGCGCGCGGGCTTCACCACCGACGACCCGATAGCCGAACTCGGTCTCGAGGAGTACAACGTGGTGATACCCGACATCACCACGATGACGCGCAACGCGCTGGCGAGCCTCAACCTCGACAACAAGAGCGTTGTCAAGTGCAAGAACATGTTCGCACTGGGCATCTGCTTCTTCATGTTCGACCGTCCGGAGGACCACGCCAAGCTCTACCTGACATCGAAATTCGCGAAGAAGAACCCCGACATAGCCAAGGCCAACATCATGGCCATGGACGCAGGATACAACTACGCGGCCAACACGCACCAGTTCGCCAACACATACATTCCGCCCGCCAAGCTCGAAAAGGGCCTCTACCGCTCGATCAACGGCAACGTTGCGACTGCATGGGGATTCTGCGCCGCCAGTGAGAAGAGCGGCCGTCCGCTCTTCTGCGGATCGTACCCCATCACCCCGGCGACGGTAATCCTCGAAGAGCTTGCCAAGCGCAAGGATCTCGGTGTCAAGACCGTGCAGGCCGAGGACGAGATTGCGGGCATCTGCACCTCGATAGGCGCAGCCTTTGCCGGCAACCTTGCCGTCACAACGACGTCGGGGCCCGGACTTTCGCTCAAGAGCGAGGCTCTGGGACTTGCCGTAATGGCCGAACTTCCGCTCGTACTGGTAGACGTACAGCGCGGTGGCCCGTCAACGGGACTTCCGACCAAAACCGAGCAGAGCGACCTACAGCAGGCACTCTACGGCCGCAACGGCGAATGCCCGCTGGTCGTGATTGCGGCCTCGTCGCCGAGCGACTGCTTCCACTACGCCTTCACGGCCGCAAAGATAGCCATGGAGCACATGACGCCCGTCATACTTCTCACCGACGGTTTCATCGCCAACGGTTCGGAGCCGTGGCGCATACCCTCGATGAGCGACTACCCCGCCATCGTACCTCCTATTGTCGACGAGGCTCCCGAAGGAGGCTTCATGCCGTATGCACGCAACGAGAAGCTGGCACGCGGCTGGGCATTCCCCGGCAAGGCGGGTCTCGAACACCGTGTGGGCGGCCTGGAGAAGCACTCGCTCAAGGGTTCGATCTCCCATGACCCGGCCAACCACCAGCTCATGGTCCGCACGCGTGCGGCAAAGGTGGCGAAGGTTGTCGAGGACATACCCCCGCAGGAGATCTGCGGAGAGAGCAAAGGCGATCTTCTCGTCGTAGGCTGGGGCGGCACGCGCGGACACCTGCACAGCGCCGTCGAACAGATGCGCGAAGAGGGTCACAGCATATCGCTCGCCCACTTCAACTACATCAACCCGCTGCCCGCGAACACGGGTGAGATCTTCAAGGGATTCAAACGCATTGTCGTATGCGAGTTGAACGAGGGACAGTTTGCCGGCTACCTGCGCCAGCAGTTCCGCGAATACGAATTCGAGCAGTTCAACAAGTGCGAGGGACAGCCCTTCACCGTCGTCGAGCTGAAAGAGAAGTTTAACGAATTATTGAAATAACGAAGATGGCCGAATACAAATATACCCCCGCCGATTTCAAGAGCGACCAGGAGGTACGCTGGTGCCCCGGTTGCGGCGACCATGCTATTCTGAATGCCGTACAGCGCGCGCTGCCCGAGATTGCCGACGCGCTCGACATACCGCACAACAAGTTCACGTTCATATCGGGCATAGGCTGCTCGTCGCGTTTCATCTACTACATGAAGACCTTCGGGTTCCACACCATACACGGGCGCGCCAATGCCGTCGCCACGGGTGTCAAGGTGGCCAACCCCGACCTGAGTGTATGGGTTATGACCGGTGACGGCGACTCGCTCGCCATCGGCGGCAACCACTTCATACACGCCATACGGCGCAACGTGAACCTCAACGTCGTGCTCTTCAACAACGAGATCTACGGCCTTACCAAGGGACAGTACTCGCCCACGTCGAAGCTGGGCAAGATAACCAAGACATCGCCTTACGGCACGGTCGAGAAGCCGTTCAACCCGGGCGAGCTGGTTATCGGCGCCAAGGGAACGTTCTTCGCACGTTCGGTCGACATGGAGGTGATGCTGACGAAGGAGTGCCTTGTCGAGGGAGCCAAGCACGAAGGCATGTCGGTTACCGAGGTGCTGCAGAACTGCGTAATCTTCAACGACAAGACCCACGCCATGTTTGCCGGTGACAAGGCCACGCGTGCCGAGCACACCATCACCCTGCGCCACGGGCAGAAGATGCTCTTCGGCGCCAACAACGAAAAGGGTCTGGTCTTCGAGAACATGAAGCTCAAGGTGGTGACCGTCGGAGAGGACGGCTACACGATAGACGACGTGCTTACGCACGACGCCCACGAACAGGACACCACGCTGCACGTGATGCTCGCCGCCATGAAATACCCCGACTACCCCGTAGCGCTGGGCGTCATACGTTCGGTGAGCGACGCCACGGTCTATGACCGCCGCGTTGCCGAGCAGGTCGAGGAGGTTCGCGCATCGAGCAAGATCAAGTGTGTGGACGATCTCCTGCATTCGGGCGAGACCTGGAGCATCGAGTAGCGTTCACGGAAAGGTCCCCAAAGATGACGGGCCCCGCCTTACGGCAGGGCCCGTCGCTTTTTCAGGCCGCACGTCAGAAGTTCATAACCTCGTCGATTCCGAACTCCTTGTACTGTGTCTGCAACTCCTCGTTGCGGTCGGAGAGCACCAGCAACTTGTCGCCCGCCATCAGTTCGGCATTGCCGCGCGGGACGAAATAGTCGCCGTCACGGCATACCATCACCACGAGCGTATTGTCGGGCAGCACGATGTCGCTCAGCTTGTTGCCGCCTTCGAGCATGATGTCGTTGACCTCGACCTCGGTGAAAGCCGATTTCATGCGGTCCTGCATTGCGTCGCCGAACGACGACTCACGCTCCTCGTATGCCAGTCCCAGCAGGTTGGCCATACCGCTCACGGTCGTACCCTGCACCAGCAGCGATATGATCGTCACGCAGAAAACGATGTCGAAGAGCATGTCCGAGCCTTCGATATGCGCCACGATGGGATATGTGGCGAAGATTATGGGCACGGCGCCCCGCAGTCCGACCCACGAGACATAGAGCCGTGCACGCATCGAGAACTTGCGGAACGGAGCCAGGCAGAGCATCACGGCCACCGGGCGTGCCACGAGTATCATGAAACCGCCGATCAGGCAGCCGAGAATGAGCACATGGTAGTCGAACAGGTCCTTGAGGTTCACGAGCAGACCCAGTGTCAGGAACATGATTATCTGGAAGAGCCACGTGAAACTGTCGAAGAATGTCGTCAGCGTGCGTTTGAGTACGAGCTTGTGGTTTCCGACGACCAGTCCGGCAATATAGACGGCCAGATATCCGTTGCCCTCGACCAGCGACGTGAACGAGAACGTCAGGAATACGGCCGCCAGCAGCAGCACCGAATAGAGGGCCGGGTTACCGATGTTGATCTTGTTTATTATCCACACCGTACCGCGGCCGAAGGCGTATCCCAGCAGTGCGCCGACGATCATCTGCACGAAGAAGAGTGCGATGCTGGCGCCGACCGACACTTCGGCCTTGCCTTCGGAGAGGACTCCGACCAGAAGTATGGTCATGATGTAAGCCATCGGGTCGTTGCTGCCGCTTTCGAGCTCAAGCAGCGGGCGCAGGTTCTCGCGCAGGCCCTGCTTTTTGGTACGCAGTATCGAGAATACCGAAGCCGAGTCGGTCGATGCCATGGTCGATGCCAGCAGCAGGGCGAGCGGGAACGAGATCGAGAGACCGAGCAGCGGAGAGACGAAATAGACGAAAGCCCCGACAATCAGCGCCGTGACCATCACGCCGAGCGTAGCCAGGAGTACACCCGGAGCTATTACGGGACGTATCTCCGAAAACTTCGTGTCCATACCTCCCGAGAACAGAATGATACACAGGGCGATCATGCCGATGAACTGCGTCAGTTCGGCCGAGTTGAACGATATGAAGTTGTATCCGAACAACATGCCGACGCCGAGGAACAGCAACAGGGCCGGGGCGCCGAAACGGTACGCGACCTTGCCTGCAAGCACGGATATGATGAGCAGTACGGCTCCCACCAAAAGAAAATTCTCGCTGCCAACCATAAATCAAAACTACTTTTCAAAAACTTTCAATCCGCGCAAAGGGCGATACTCCAGCTCGGCATACTCGAAGGGCTGGCATGCCGCGAAGAGACCGTCGTGCGAACGGTAGACGACCACGACCAGCGAAGCCACCGAACTCTCCTCCATCTTCAGGAGTGCGTCGACATCGCCGCGGTCGATCTTGTCGAGGACCTCGCTCATACGGGTCCTGTCGAATGCGAGTTCGGCCACGTCGAGACGCTTGCCGCTGGCACGCAGGTAGGGATCGCCCCCTTTGCCGATGATCCGCACGAGCGTCACGGCTATACCGCCGATCACCATCGCCGCCCCGAAGACGGCCAGCACCGACACGAGGTCGGACGACACGGATTTGCCGGCCATAACGGCCACGGCTGCCAGTACGGCCGCACCGACAAGCGCAGCGGCCAGAGGGATCGCAATACCTTTGCGACGTTTTTCCACAATATTTCCGGGCAAGGCATACAGAGCCTCGCAAATAACACTTTTATCCACGATTTTCAATTATTTAACGTTAAACTTGCAGTATCATGCCTCCGGCTCGGTCGAACCTGACCGGGCGGCAGTATAAAAAACATCGGAGGTGCAAGTACGCTAAATAATCAGCCGCCGCAATGTCCGGACATAGTAATCCGCGGCACATGCGCCGGCACCGGGTTTGTAGACTGAACGGTCGAATGCATATTCGTCGTATGCGGCATGCAGATTTCGGGCCACGCGACAACGCAGCGTGCGCCGGTCGCAGCCCCACAGCGTGCGGACCTGCACTTCGGCACGCCGTACGTTCTCCACACTCGGCAACGACGGCAACTTGAGGTCCGAATTGCAGCGGAGCATGCAGTCGACCTGCCATGCGAAGTCCTCGGCATGGAGGACGGCCGCGTTATCATGACGCACGGAACGTGCCGCCGCAGCGCCGTCGTCCGGCATTGCAACCGGGAAGAGAGCCCCGCAACAGAGCAACAGTGCGAATATCAGACAAAACTTACGCATCGGACCGAAAATCACCCGTATAAAAAATCAGCGGACAGCCGTACCGGCCCGCATCGGATACCCGGACGGCATGTTTTGCAAAGGTAAGATTTTTTTCGGAAACGGACCGCCGTTGCGGACCGAAAAAAATATCCGCTATTGCGGAATGAAGACATAAGTTATCGTACCCGTCTGACGAGCCGGCGCCGATGGGTTTATGTCGAAAAGCGACTCGCGCGCCGCTTTCAGGGCCGTCGACCTCATGCACTCGTCCCCGCCGTAGACTATCGAGGCGGCTATTACCTCGCCGTTGCGGTTGACCGTGACGCTCACCTCGACATCGCCGCCGCTCTCGCACTTGTAGGCAGGCTTTATCAGGCTGCGGTGATGCCGCACCGGATTGCTGAAGGCATAGGAGACCGTCACCGTGCCCTTGGCCTTCGTCGACCGATGCTCACCGCCCTTGTCCCCATCTTCACGGCGTTCACCGATGGCACGGGCCTCGGCCATACCCTTTTCGTAGGCTTCGCGGTTGGCCCGCATGCGTCTTTCGACATCTTCGGCCGACTCGTTGAGTTTCGCGGCATCGGTGCCCCGGTCGTCCCCAAGATTCTCGTTGAGGGCGTTCTCGTTGGAAGCTCTGTTACGCACGCTGCTCCAGTCGAGGCTGCGGTTGCGCTGCTCGACCTCACGCTGCAGACGGTCGCGCTCGGCCTCGAGTTCGGCCAGCGTCTGCAGATCCACCACAATCGTCGAATTCGTCGGCTTGCGCCCCGTCACGATCTTGCCGCCCACGAAGACTATCCCGATGACCAGATATGCTATAACCGTCACGGCCAGACCCAGACGGTGGTCGTATGCCCACTCGCCCGCATCGACCGGTTTGTCCTCGAACGGAAGATGCAGCCGCGGCTTGCGCGCATGCCCGCCCGGAGTTCCGGCGGCACGGCGTTTCTTCTCACTTTCAGACTCCGCCGCAGGGCGTGTCGTATCGTTTTTCGGCTCGGTTGTTGCCACAGCAAAAGTCAATTATTCGAGCAAAAGTACTATATTTTACATAAAAATGCCTATCTTTACGCGCAAATTTTAACAAACACGGTTGAAATGTCATCAAAACAACACACACTCAAAGCGCCCATAACATTCTCGGGAAAGGGCCTGCACACGGGTCTTGCCGTCAACATGACGATCAATCCCGCCGAAACGGGCTTCGGCATCGTGTTCCGCCGCACCGACCTTGAAGGCCAGCCGACGGTACCGGCATTGTGCGAGTTCGTCACCGACACCTCGCGCGGCACGACCATCACCCGCGGATCGGCACGTGTCAGCACCATTGAGCATGTCATGTCGGCACTCTGGACACTCGGGGTCGACAACGCCCTGATAGACATCGATGCTCCGGAAACCCCGATCATGGACGGTTCCGCACGAGAGTATGCAGAAAAGATCATCGAAACGGGTCTTGTCGAGCAGGACGCCGAACGCGAATACTACCAGGTGACCGAGAAAATGGTCTACACCATACCCGAAAAGGGCGTCGCCATAATACTCTACCCCGATGACGTCTTCTCGGTATCGGTACACGTCGACTACAACTCGAAGGTCATCGGCAACCAGTACGCCACGCTCAATCCCAACGACGATTATGCGGGCAAGATCGCTCCCTGCCGCACCTTCGTGTTCCTGCACGAGCTCGAACCGCTCTTCAAGATGAACCTCATCAAGGGCGGCGACCTCGACAACGCCATCGTCGTTGTCGAGAATCCCGTATCGGACGAGCAGCTCGAGCACCTCAAGAAGGTCTTCAACAAGCAGGACATCAGGATCACGGGCGGTTACCTCAACAACCTTGAGCTCAGGGCCAACAACGAGCTGGCACGCCACAAGCTCCTCGACCTTCTCGGCGACTTCGCCCTTCTCGGGCGCCGCATCAAGGGCCGCGTATGGGCCACCCGACCCGGCCACTTCGCCAATACGGAGTTCATGAAGCAGATGCACGCCACCATACGCCGCGAGGGCGAAAAGCCGCGTTTCAAGTACGATTGCCGCAAGGAGCCCCTCTACGACATCAACAAGATACGCTCGATGCTTCCCCACCGCTTCCCGTTCCTGCTCATCGACCGCATATTCCATCTGGACGACGAGTCGGTGGCCGGCATCAAGAACGTGACCATCAACGAGCCCTTCTTCACGGGCCACTTCCCGCAGGAGCCCGTCATGCCGGGCGTACTCATCGTCGAGGCGATGGCGCAGTGCAGCGGTATTCTGGCACTGGCCTCCGTACCCGACCCGGAGAACTACTCGACATACTTCCTGCGCATCGACAACGTGCGCTTCAAGCACAAGGTCGTACCGGGCGACACGCTCCAGTTCGAAGTACACTTCGCCGAGCCTATACGCCGCGGTCTGGCAATAGCCTCGGGCAAGGCTTTCGTAGGCGAGAAACTCGTATGCGAAGCCACCATGATGGCACAAATCGTAAAGAACCAAAAATCCGACAAACACGAATAAATGATTAGCAATCTTGCCTACATTCACCCCGACGCCAAGATAGGCAAAAACGTCACGGTCGAGCCCTTCGCCTACATAGCGGGCGACGTGGTCATCGGCGACGACTGCTGGATAGGACCCGGTGCGGTCATACATGACGGCGCCCGTATCGGCAAGGGGAACAAAATCCACACGGCGGCATCGATAGCATGCGTGCCCCAGGATCTCAAATTCGCCGGCGAGGTCACAACGGCCGAGATCGGCGACTACAACGACATACGCGAATATGTCACCATCTCGCGCGGCACGGCATCGCGCGGCAAGACGGTCGTCGGCGACCACAACCTGCTGATGGCCTACGCTCACATCGCCCATGACGACGTAGTGGGCAGCCATTGCGTCTTTGCCAACCGCATATCGCTTGCCGGCGAGGTCGAGGTCGGCGACTGGGTTGTTCTCGGCGGTCACGCCGCCGTACACCAGTGGGTGCGCATCGGCTCTCACGCCATGATCCAGGGAGGTGCACTGGTCGGCCAGGACGTTCCGCCCTACATCATACTCTCGAACGAGGGGCCGCGTTACGCCGGACTGAACAAGGTAGGACTGAGTCGCCGCGGATTCACGCCCGAGCAGATCAGCGCCATACACGACGTGTGCCGCATACTGTTCCAGAGCGACCTGAACTACATGACGGCCTGCGACAAAGCCGAGCAGGAACTCCCCGCGTCGCCCGAGCGCGACTATCTCATCGATTTCATACGCTCGTCCAAACGCGGCGTATGCAAACCGTACAGCAGCAAAAAGAGCGAATAGAGGAATATTTTTACGCAATATATATTGGTATATAGCAAATTTTGACTATATTTGCACTGCTGATTGGGAATAAGGGGACGGAAAAGTCCCCTTATTTCGTAGTTTACCAAGGACTTTTTTCATTTACATTTCGGCAAATGATTGATTGCAAAAAGATTGCGGAGATAGCAACCGAAGAACTCTCGGGGAGTGACCGATTTGTGGTCGACTGCACCTGCTCGCCCTCGAACGAGGTGGAACTTCTCATCGACAGCGACACGTCGGTTTCGATAGACGACTGTGTCGAGTTGAGCCGTGCGATAGAGGCACGTCTGGACCGTGACGCCGAGGATTTCTCGCTGACGGTAGCGTCGGCCGGGATAGGCTCCGAGCTGAAGCTGCTCCGCCAGTACCGTAAACTCATCGGCAAACCCGTCGAGGTTCTGCTGCTCTCCGGCATCAAGCTGCTGGCCGTACTCGAAGCGGCCGACGAGGAGGGCATCACCCTCAGCTACGACGAGAAGGTCGCCGTCGAGGGCCGCAAGCGCAAGGAGCTGCGCCATGTGGAGAAGCGATATGCGTTCGGCGAGATCAAGTACACCAGGGAGTACCTCGACTACAAATAACCGTACGGGAACAAACATAAAAAACGAAAATATACAAGCACAATGGACAATCTCAATCTTATCAGCAATTTTGCCGAATTCAAGGAGTTGAAGAATATCGACAAAAGCACCATGATCGGAGTTCTGGAGGACGTATTCCGCCACGCGCTGCAGAAGCAGTACGGCACTGACGAGAATTTCGACGTGATCATCAACCCCGAGAAGGGCGACCTCGAGATCTGGCGCAACCGCCAGGTCGTTGCGGACGATGAACTGACCGACCCCGTCAGCCAGATCACGCTGTCGGAGGTCAAGAAACTCGACCCGTCGTATGAGGTGGGCGACGAGTACACCGACGCCATCGGGTTCGAGTCGTTCGGCCGCCGTGCGGTTCTCTCGCTGCGTCAGAATCTTGCCTCGCGCATCATCGACCTCGAGAAGGCCAACATCTACGAGAAGTACTCGGAGAAGGTCGGCGAGATCGTCACCGGCGAGATCTACCAGGTATGGAAGAAGGAGGTCCTCATTCTCGACGACGAGGAGAACGAGCTGATCCTGCCCAAGTCGGAGCAGATACCCAACGACTTCTACCGCAAGGGCGACACGATCAAGGCTATCGTCAAGAGCGTCGAGATGAACAACAACCAGCCCCGCATCATCTTGTCGCGTACGGCCAACCAGTTCCTCGAGCGCCTGTTCGAGCAGGAGGTCCCCGAGATCTTCGACGGCCTGATCACGATCAAGACCATCGCGCGCATTCCGGGCGAGAGGGCCAAGGTGGCAGTGGAGTCCTACGACGACCGCATCGATCCGGTTGGAGCATGCGTCGGCATGAAGGGCTCGCGCATATACAGCATAGTGAAGGAGCTGCGCAACGAGAATATCGACGTGATTAACTACACGTCGAATCCCCAGCTGATGATACAGCGTGCGCTGAATCCCGCAAAGATATCGAGCATCACCATCGACGAGGAACACAAGACCGCCTCGGTATATCTCAAGCCTGACCAGGTATCGCTGGCCATCGGCAAGGGCGGACTGAACATTCGACTCTCGAAAATGCTTACAGGTTACGACATCGACGTCTACCGCGAAATCGAGGAGGAGGACGTCGCGCTCACCGAATTCTCCGACGAGATCGACGGTTGGATAATCGACGCGCTGAAGGCCGTAGGTTGCGACACGGCCAAGAGCGTGCTCGAGCTTCCGGTCGAGGAGATAGCGGCACGTGCCGATCTCGAACTCGAGCAGGCCGAGAAGGTTGTTGCCATACTCAAGGCCGAATTCGAGGAGTAACGCAGAAGAACAAAAGCAAAAGAGAGGAGATAACATATGATGGAAAATGAAAGAAAATTGAGACTCATTCAGGTAGCCAAGGAGTTCAAGGTGGGATTGAACACCATCGTGGACTACTTGCAGAAGAAGGGTGTCGCCACCGACGGGTCACCCAACGCCCACGTCACGGCCGAGATGTACGCCATACTCGAAAAGGAGTTCGGGTCGAACCGCAGCAGCGGCAGCGAGCGTGATACCGTCCGTGAGAAGATATCGCAGAAGCAGGCGACCATAACCCTCGACCAGGCCAAGCCCGAGCGCGAAAAGGAGGAGGAAGAGGTCGTCATCAAGAGCAACGTCATAAACGTCAAGGACGAGATACAGCAGCCCAGGATCCTGGGCAAGATCGACCTCGACAGGAAAAAGCCTGCGGCTCCCAAAGTCGAGGAGAAACCCGCCGAGCCCGAGAAGGTTGCAGCCGAGCCGGAAAAGGTCGCTGCGCCGATTGAGCATGTCGAGGAGAAGCCTGTGGAGAAAGAGCCCGCAGCCGCAGAGGCAGTGAAGGTCGAGAGTGTTGAGGAGAAGGTTGCGGAGAGTGTTCCTGCAGCAGCCGAACAGCCGAAGGCCGAAACTGCAGCCGAGGAGAAGCCGGCGGCTCCCAAGGACAACATTTTCCGTCCCAACACCACGACACTGGCCGGACCGCAGATCCTTGGCACGATGGACGTGACGGGCATGGTTCCGGGCGGCAAGCAGAAACGCAAGCGCCTGAACAAAGAGAAGGTCGACGTAGCCAAGGCCGGGGCACAGAACCGCAACAACAATAACAACCAGTCCAAAAACGGACAGGGCGGACAGAACAACCAGCAGGCCAACAAGCACGAAGACCGCAAGAACAAGAAACACAACAAGGCTCCCAAACCGGTAGTACGTCCCGAGGTCAGCGAGGAGGAGGTATCGAAGCAGATCAAGGATACGCTTGCCCGCCTGACGGCCAAGGGCGCCAAGAGCAAGGGTGCGAAATACCGCAAGGAGAAGCGCGAGGCCGTAGCCGAGCGCATGAACGAGGAGATCGAACGTTCGGAAAAGGAACGCTCGATCATCAAGGTCACGGAGTTCGTGACCGTCAGCGAGCTTGCGACGATGATGAACGTCCCGGTGACACAGGTCATCACGGCATGCATGAACCTGGGACTTATGGTTTCGATCAACCAGCGGCTCGACGCCGAGGCGCTGGCCGTCGTAGCCGAGGAGTTCGGCTTCAAGGTCGAGTTCGTATCGGTTGAGATACAGGAGGCCATCGAGAGCGACGAGGACGCCGAGGAGGATCTCGTTCCGCGCCCGCCCATCGTCACGGTCATGGGACACGTCGACCACGGTAAGACGTCGCTGCTGGACAATATCCGCAAGACCAACGTCATCGAGGGCGAGGCCGGCGGTATCACGCAGCACATCGGAGCATACAGCGTCGAGCTCAACGGACAGAAGATCACATTCCTCGACACGCCGGGACACGAGGCCTTCACGGCCATGCGAGCCCGCGGTGCCAAGATTACGGACGTAGCCATAATCATCGTTGCGGCCGACGACAACGTGATGCCTCAGACAATCGAGGCCATCAATCACGCACAGGCTGCAGGCGTACCCATGGTGTTCGCCATCAACAAGATAGACAAACCCAACGCCAACCCCGACCACATCAAGGAACAGTTGGCCAACATGAACCTTCTGGTCGAGGAATGGGGCGGCAAATACCAGAGCCAGGACATATCGGCCAAGAAGGGCATCAATCTCGACAAACTGCTGGAGAAGGTGCTTCTCGAAGCCGAACTGCTCGACCTCAAGGCCAACCCCAACAAGAAGGCCACGGGTGCGGTCATCGAGTCGACGCTCGACAAGGGCCGCGGATACGTATCGACGGTACTCGTCCAGAGCGGTACGCTGCATGTCGGCGACGTGATGCTGGCCGGTACTAATACAGGCCGCGTCAAGGCCATGTTCGACGAAAACGGCAAGAAGGTCGAATCGGCCGGGCCGTCGACTCCGGTACAGGTTCTCGGACTCAACGGCGCACCGCAGGCAGGCGATACGTTCAATGTGATGGACGATGACCGCTCGGCCCGCGAAATAGCCAACAAGCGTGAGCAGCTGCAGCGCATGCAGGGCATCATGACCCAGAAGCACGTGACGCTCGACGAGATCGGCCGACGCATAGCCATCGGCTCGTTCAAGGAGCTGAACATCATCGTCAAGGGAGACGTCGACGGATCGGTCGAGGCGATGTCGGGTTCGCTCATCAAACTGTCGAAGGAGACGGTACAGGTGAACGTGATACATGCAGCCGTAGGTCAGATTTCGGAATCGGACGTACTGCTGGCCGCCGCATCGAACGCCATCATCGTCGGTTTCCAGGTCCGCCCGTCGGCCACTGCCCGCAAGCTCGCAGAGCAGGAGGAGATCGAAATCCGCCTCTACTCGATCATCTACGATGCCATCAACGACATCAAGGACGCAATCGAGGGTATGCTCGAACCGGTCATGAAGGAGGAGATCGTCAGCTCGATCGAGGTCATGGAGATCTTCAAGATATCGAAGGTCGGCACCGTTGCGGGCTGTATCGTCCGCGAAGGCAAACTGTCGCGCAACACGCCCATACGTGTCATACGTGACGGTATCGTGATCTACACGGGCAAACTGGGATCGCTCAAGAGGTTCAAGGACGACGTCAAGGAGGTTACGTCGGGTCAGGACTGCGGTCTCAACATCGAGTCGTTCAACGATATACGCGTAGGCGATATCGTCGAGGGCTATGAACAGGTAGAAGTAAAACGCAAATAGAAGTCATACAAAGCTCAAACCTGAAAAAATGAACAGTCAAATCAAATTCACGACACCCGAAGAGGCTGTCAAGGTCATCAAGTCGGGAGACCATGTCCACTTGAGTTCTGTAGCATCGGCACCGCAGTGCCTCATCAAGGCAATGTGCGCACGCGGAGAGAACGGTGAACTGAAGGACGTACACGTACACCACCTCCACACCGAAGGTCCGGCGCCCTATGCCGATCCGAAGTTCGAGGGCATATTCCAGCTCGACTCGTTCTTCGTAGGCAGCAATGTCCGCCCCGTTACGCAGAGCGGCTATGCAGACTACATACCCATTTTCCTGAGCGAGACACAGCGTCTCTACCGCAGCGGAGCTGTTCCCTGCAACGTTGCGATGATACAGGTGTCGACGCCCGACAAGCACGGCTACGTATCGCTCGGAACGTCGGTCGATGCCACTCTTGCAGCCGTCGAGACTGCCGACACGGTCATCGCCGTAGTCAACAAGTACGTTCCGCGTTCGTTCGGCGATGCGATCATACCGCTGTCGAAGATAGACATCTTCGTTGAGGACGACACGCCGCTCATCGAGGCCAAATTCGCACAGCCGAGCGAGATCGAGACCCGCATCGGCAAGAACTGCGCCGCCCTGATCGAGGACGGAGCCACGCTGCAGATGGGTATCGGTGCAATCCCCAATGCCGTACTTGCACAGCTGGGCAACCACAAGAACCTGGGTATCCACACCGAGATGTTTGCCGACGGCGTGCTTCCGCTTGTCAAGAAGGGCGTTATCAACGGCGAGGCCAAGAATATCGACAAGGGTATGATGGTTTCGACCTTCCTGATGGGTTCGAAGGAGGTTTACGACTTCATCGACGACAACCCGGGCGTACGCATGATGGACGTCGGCTACACCAACGACCCGTACATCATCTCGAAGAACGACCGCGTTACGACCATCAACTCGGCCCTGCAGGTAGACCTTACGGGTCAGGTATGCGCCGACTCGCTGGGCACGAAGTTCTATTCGGGAGTCGGCGGACAGATCGACTTCGTCTACGGAGCATCGCTGTCGAAGGGCGGCAAGGCCATCATCGCAATGCCTTCGATCACCAACAAGGGCATTTCGAAGATCGCTCCGGTACTGACACCGGGAGCAGGCGTTGTTACCACACGTAACCATATTCACTGGCTGGTTACCGAGAACGGAGCCGTCGACCTCTACGGCAAGACGCTTCAGGAGCGTGCACGCCTGATCATCTCGATAGCCGACCCGTCGGCACAGGAGGATCTCGACCGCGCGGCATTCGAGCGCTTCGGTTCGCACCACCACTACATCAAGAGCTACATGGGCAAATAATACCGGACGCACATGCGTCCAACGGAAAAGGCTGCAATCCTGCAAGATTGCAGCCTTTTTGTTTCGCACCAACACATCATGTACAACAAAGAAAACAAAACGGGCAACCCCTGATGGGGCTGCCCGCCTGCTATCCCTTTCGGGACGAACTATTTAACCTCTTTAACGATTGCCTCGAATGCCTTCGGTTCGTTCATCGCAAGGTCAGCGAGAACCTTACGGTTCAGGGCGATACCCTTGGCGTTGAGTTTACCGATGAACTCCGAATAAGTCATTCCATGTGCGCGGACTGCGGCGTTGATACGCGTGATCCACAGCGAGCGGAATGTTCTCTTCTTGAGTTTGCGGTGAGCATAAGCGAACTGCAAACCCTTCTCGACAGTGTTTTTGGCGACTGTCCAAACGTTTCCCCTTGAACCAAAGTTACCCTTGGCAAGTTTCAAAACTTTCTTTCTTCTTGCGCGAGACGCAACAGCATTTACTGAACGTGGCATAAATTAAAAGTTTTTACGGAGCTGATAGCGACGGGCTTCTCTCCCGTTCTTCGGGGCTATTGTACTCCCTTGTTAATAAAAAAATTTTTGTGAAGCGGTACTGTCGGAAATGTTATTTAACCAACAGGTTCTTGATCTTGGCCTCGTCGGCGTGCGATACGGTACCCGAGTAGCAGAGATTACGCTTCTGTTTCTTAGTCTTTTTGGTCAGGATATGACTGTGATAAGCGTGCTGACGCTTGATCTTACCTGTGCCGGTGAAAGTAAAACGCTTCTTTGCAGCGGCATTAGTTTTCATTTTTGGCATTTTCGTAAAAAGTTAAATCAGTTAAACAATAGTCCCGCAAAGATAATAAATTATTCGCAAACGACTAAGCGAAGCGATTATTTTTTACACAATCACTCAGCCATAAGGTTACACGACGCCTATCGGACAAGCCGCAGCGAACGCCACCGTTCACCCAGTGCGGGCGATGCCGAAACAGTCGGGGTATTTATAAAAGCGGCGTGCGGATTGCTCCGCACGCCACGCCTGACGTGTACTCACCGCCGCGGACCAGACAGTTCGCCGCCGCGACAGTCAGCACCACCCTATTTCTGTTCGGGCTTCTTCTCCACCTCGGCCTTGACCTTTATCTTGTCGAAAGCCTCGACCAGAGCCTCGTCCGAATTCTTCGAAGCATCGTAGACCACCGTCACCTTCTTGGTCGGCACGTCCACCTTCACGTCCTTGATACCCTTCTCGAACGGTATCGTGTTCATGATCTTCTGAGCGCAGTGTTCGCAGTCGAGATCGGTGCAGAACACAGTCGTAACGATCTTCTTTTCGGCCTTTGCCTTTTCCTTCTGCTGCGCCGAAGCGATGCCGACGCACATGAGTGCCGCGAGGCACAAAGTCATAATCTTTTTCATGGCATTATAATGTTTACGGTTGAATCAATAGAGGTTGAATCGCAGTCCGATGTAGAACTTGCGTCCCATGAGCGGGCCCCATACCACCGACGAGTTGAATCCCTGCGAGAAGGGATCCGAAACTCCGGGCTGGAACTTGGTGTAGTCGTCACCGGCGAGTATCGGGTTGTCCTGACGGTAGTCGAGAATATTCTCGCAGCCGATGTAGATGTCCCAGTGCTTGATCTTGTAGCTTACCTGCGCAAAGAGCATGGGATATGCCTTCGAGTAGCGGAGGTTCTCGATGTCACCGTCGAGCGACGGCAGACGGCACTTGCCGTTGTACTGCGCCGTCACGTCGAATACCCAACGGCGGAACTTGGTCGCATACTGCAGGTTGAGCAGCGTCTTGTAGCGGCTTACCAGCGGCGACTCCACCAGGGCGGTCGACCCGTCGGGACGTTCGATCGTCTGCTTGGCATTGGTGTAGCGGAACGTTGCGAAGATGTCGAAACGCTCGATGGGCGTCCACGTGAAGTCCACCTGATAGTTGTCCGTAAACGAACGCCCGTCGGTGGCATATACGTTCACATATCCCGGATTCCACTCCTGGTCGGCTATGACGCGGTTGAAGAACTGCGTGCGGAAGTAGTCGAACGATATCGTCGCGTCCTGGCGCTTCACCAGCGTAAAGGTCTGCGACAGGCTGCCGCCGAAGGTTGCAGCCTTCTCCATGCGGTTGAAGTCGCGCGAAAGGTCATATGACTTCGACGAGGTGTCGCCGTCGAATATGATCGTGCGGCCCGTAGCCAGAATGCCTATGTTGTCGGCGATGACGTTGGTCGAGCGGTAACCCATACCGGCCGAAAGGCGCAGCACGGTTATCGGCGTGATATTCCACTTGAGGTGGCCGCGCGGGGTGAAGTAACCGTTGCGGTAGAATGTGTTGTAGTCGCCGCGCATACCCACCACGGCTGAGAACTTCTCCTTGAGCGTATAGGTGTATTCGGCATATGCCCCGATCTCGGTTTCGGTTCGGTCGAAATCGTAGCTGTTGCCGCTCACGCCGTTGGCCAGCGTCTCGTCATACTTGTCGACCGTAGTCGTGATTCCCGTAATGAGCGAGTGGCGGGGCGTGAAATAGTGGTTGTACATGAGGTTTGCCAGCAGCGAGTGCTCACGTGCGCCGTAGTCGTTGAGGCCGAAGTATGAATCCTCGTCAAAATAGTTGTAATCGGCCACGAAGGCGATATTCGAGCGCAGTTCGTCACCCGCCTCCTCGTCATAGACGGCTGCCCCGACGGGAGCACCCACCTTGAGGTAGGCGTTGACATTCTGGTTGAGGATCGACGAGCCGTAGATGTCGCGGTTTTCGACCATCTCGTCGTGCATCGATTTCTTGTAACCCATCTGGCCGCCCAGACGGTCGTCGCGCGTATATTTGGCACCCCAACGCACCTGTATGCCGTTTTCCGACTGCCAGAGCCAGCGGTTGGCGATGTTCGCCTGGTTCGAGAGCGGCATGTCGCGGAAACCGTCGTGGTTCATGTCGTGGCTTTTGGTATCGACCATTCCGTGTGCAAGTATCACGGTCGACAGGCGCTTGTCCTTGGTGACGGGAAGCGCGGTCGAAAGGTTGATTTCGGGACGCAGCTCGCTGTCGAAATAGAAGTTGAGGAACAGACGCTCGTCATCGGTAGGCTTGCGGTGTTCGAGGTTGATCTGTCCGGTCATTGCCTCGTGCCCGGCCGTCACCGACGAAATACCCTTGGAGACCTGTATCGAGTTGAGCCACATACCCGGCGTATAGCTGAGGCCGTACGGTGCGCTCAGGCCGCGCATGATCGGGCGGTTCTCGTCGAGTATCTGCGTATAGGTGCCGGCCAGTCCGAGCATTCGTATCTGCCGGGCACCCGATATCGCGTCGCTGTAGCCCACGGTCACCGAAGCCGAGTTTTCGAAACTCTCGGCCAGGTTGCAGCATGCCATCTTGCAAAGGCCGGCAAACGAGATCATCTCGCTCTTGAGCAGTCCGTCCTGCTTGATGTAGTTGCCGCCGAGCGTACTCTCGACCACCACGCTCTCGAGTTCGATACCTTCATGCAGGCGGAACTCGACGCGCGGCATCGAGGCGTCGACCTTCACCGTATCGTTGTCGTATCCGAGGAATGTGGCTACAAGGTTGTCATAACCCTTGACCCTGTGCAGGCGGAATTCGCCTTCGGGATTTGTGCTGGCGCCGACATTGGTATCGGCCCAGTATACGGCCGCACCCTGCATGGGCTGGCCGTTGGCATCGAGTACCACACCGTTTATGTCCTGTGCGTGCAGTACCGTTGCAAGGAGGGTTGCACACGTAAGTGCAACGATTTTTTTCATATGTTTCATCTTGATTCCGTATTAGCATGGACATGTTCTTTCAGACGGGCTGTCCTGCAGCCCGCACAAAAGGAGTCAGTCCCGGAAGTCGTCGTCCGGAACTATGCTGCTACGGGAGGGGCGCGCAATGCACCCGATGAGACGAGCGGGTCCTCGGCAAGCGGGACCTTCAGGCGGCACAGAAGCCTTTCGGCAGACGGAGCTTCACCGGCATAAGGCACCTGTACCAGTGTTTTGGGGAGTTCAGCGATCACTGCCTTCAGGAGTTTCAGGGCGCGGTCACCGTCCGAGGTCATGGCGTACGTCGTGCGGTTCTCGTGGCTGTGCGTACATTCACAGTGCTGCGAGAGACATGGCATTGACGCAGCCGCGTGGCATCTCTCGCTGCATGCAGCGTGCATCGCATGAACATGGCAGGCATTGCAGTTGCACATGACCACGACCAGCGTGTTCAAGGCCATCGCCGTCATGTAAACGGCGAGCAGCAGCGACGATATGATTCTCCTACTCTTCACTTTCGAGCAATCCGCATTCCGATATTTTGGCGATCCAGGCTTCGGCATCGGCCCTGGCGGTCTGTTCCTGAACGTCGTAGTTCTCGACAAGCAGGTCAACTACGCCGTCGATATCGAACTCTTCGCCCTGGAGGCGGTTCCAAAGGAACAGCGAGGTCTCGTTCAGAGCCACGACGCGGGTTGCGTCACTGCCTAATTCGCCCTGCATTATTATGACGTTTTCGCCGGCGATATTGCGAACCTTATATTCCTTTTTGAACTTCATAACGGTAAAATTGCGTACAAATGTATAAAAAACTTTTCGGAATTCATGAGCCTCCCCTCCATTTTTAGTATCTTCGCAACATGACTGACGGCACCGACATAGGCAAAATATTGAAGCGATACTGGGGGTTCGACAGCTTCCGGCCCATGCAGGAGCGGATCATACGCTCCGTTCTCGACGGGCACGACACGCTGGCGCTGCTGCCCACGGGCGGCGGCAAGTCGCTGACCTACCAGGTACCGGCAATGGCCCGTGAAGGTCTCTGCATCGTTGTCACGCCGTTGATAGCGCTGATGAAGGACCAGGTCGACAGGCTGCGTTCGCTGAACATTCGGGCCGTAGCCGTACACTCGGGCCTGTCGCAGCGCCAGATAGACATAGCGCTCGACAACTGCGTCTACGGCGACGTCAAATTCCTGTACATAGCCCCCGAGCGTCTGGGCACCGACATCTTCAGGCTGCGCGTGCAGCGCATGAACGTCTGCCTGCTGGCCGTCGACGAGGCCCACTGCATCTCCCAATGGGGTTACGACTTCCGGCCGTCATACCTGCGCATAGCCGAGATACGCAAACTCATACCCGATGTTCCGGTGCTGGCTCTTACGGCCTCGGCCACGGCACGGGTCGCCGAGGACATCATGGAGAGGCTGGAGTTCGGCAGCCCCAACATTCTGCGAGGCAGTTTTGCCCGCAGCAATCTCTCCTATGCCGTGCGCCACGTCGAGGACAAGAACGAACAGTTGCTGCGCATCATAAACAATGTTCCCGGCTCGGGCATCGTCTACGTGCGCCTGCGCGAAGGGGCCGAGAAGGTTGCCGCGTTCCTGCGCGACGAGGGCATCGAAGCCGACTACTACCACGGCGGCCTGCCGAATGCCGAGCGGGCACAGCGGCAGGAGGCATGGACCTGCGGCCGCACCCGCGTGATGGTTGCCACCAACGCCTTCGGCATGGGCATAGACAAACCCGACGTACGCTTCGTCGTCCACTACACCATGTGCGACTCGCTCGAAAGCTACTATCAGGAGGCCGGGCGTGCCGGGCGTGACGGCCGCCGCAGCTATGCCGTGCTGCTTGTCTCGCCCGACGACCTGCAGCGCGTAAACAGCCGTATCGACAACGAGTTTCCGCCGCTCGACCAGATCAAGCAGATATACGAAAAGATCTGCTCCTACCTTTGCGTGGCCATAGGCGACGGGCTGCAGTCGTCGTTCGTCTTCAACATACATGATTTCTGCGCGCGCGAGCACATCTACACCGGCAAGGTGCAGAGCGCGCTGAAGATACTCCAGCAGAACGGCTATCTGACCCTCACCGACGAGATGGAGAACCCGGCGCGCATAATGTTCTGCGTCAGCCGTGACGATCTCTACAAAATACGTGTCGAGCGCAACGACCTCGACCACTTCCTGCGGACCATACTCCGCATGTACAACGGTGTCTTCACCGAGTTCCGGGCCATCGACGAGAACGAAATAGCCACCGTCAGCGGCTACACCGTCGAGAAGGTCAAGGAGCTCTTCAAGCGTCTGTGGCAGATGCGCATCATACGCTACATACCGTCGAACCGTTCGCCGATGATCTTTTTCGACGAGGAGAGACTGCCGACCGAGGACATATACATCGCCCCCGAAACCTACCGGCTCCGCAAGGAGATGCTGCACGAACGCATCGAGAAGATGGCGGAGTACGCATCGAACGACGTTGAGTGCCGCTCGCGCATGCTCTCCGACTATTTCGGCGACACCGGGGCCGAAGATTGCGGCATCTGCGACATCTGCCTTGCACGCCGTAAGCGCAAACGCACGGACGAAGCCCTCTGCGAAAGGATCTGCACCGAGCTCGGCAGCCGCCCGGCAACCATACGCGACCTTGCCGCGAAGATCGGAGGCGACCCGCAACCGGTAATCGATGCCGTGCAACGGCTGCACGAAGAGGGGCGCCTCGCCACAGATGCCTCGGGGTTGATCTCGGCAGTACGGCAGGACGAAAAAAACGGCGGACACGCATAGGCGTCCGCCGTTTTCATGTTGCAAGCGGCCGTCAGGCCGTCTGCAGTTTGTCATATATCTTCAGACAAACCCAGGCATCGGTGGCAGCATAGATTTTCTGCTGCTGCGTGAGGCTCTGTGCCTCCCAGTTGCTCAAACGCTGTGCCTTCGAGACCTTGCGGCCGAGCACTATGCCCGAGATCTTGCGCAGGCTCCGGTCGGCGATACCCACCTTGGCCACTTCGTTCTGCAGGTCGACGAAACCGCGGGGCGTAAAGCGCCGCAACTTCGAAAGCGAACGAATGTCGCCCGTCACGTCCGTACCTATCTTGACTATGTCGCTCCGCTGGAGTATGCTGATGAGTTTCTGCACCGGCTTGACGTTGCAAAGACGTATCAGATAGCAGCGGTCGTATGTCGACAGCTGCAGCAGAGCCACCTTGTACGACACCCCGACCTTGAACGAAGGGCGCGTTTCGGTATCGAATCCGAGCACATGCTGCTGCGAAAGGTACCGGCATGCCTCGACCAGCGCAGGTTCGGTGTCGACCACGACTATGTCGCCGTCGAACTGCGCCGCCGGCAACAATGCCAGCTCGTCGTTTGATATGGAGTTTGCGAAAGCCACCCTGCCGCTATTTGCGTTTGCCCTTCTGAGCGTTCTGCTGCTTCATCATCTGCTCCTGCTGGCGCATGATCTCCTCGTAACGCTGCTGGAACTTCGATTTCTTGCCGTTGCCCTTCTTGGCGGCATTGGCCTGGATCATCGCATGGATCTTGTTGTCGTCCATCATGTAGCGTATGGCGTATGTCTGAACCAGCGAGAGGGCCGTCGTCAGGAAGTAATAGAAACACAGACCGCTCGAATAGTTGTTGAACCAGAAGAGCGTGATCAGCGGCATGAGGTAGACCATCATGAACTTCATTCCCACCATCTGGGGCTGACCCGAAGCCGTCTGCTTGTAGTTCACATACGAGAAGAAGAAGAGCATGCCGGCCATGAGCAGCGCGAAGAGGCTCACATGGTCGCCGTAGAACGGAATGTTGAACGGCAGGTTGAGCACGCTGTCATACGACGACAAGTCGTCGGACCACAGGAACGGCTGCTCGCGCAACTCGATCGAAGCGGGGAAGAAACGGAACAGCGCGATGATTATGGGCATCTGTATAAGCATCGGCAGGCAGCCTCCCAGGGGATTGATGCCGGCCTTCTTGTAGAGGTCCATCATTGCCTGCTGTTTTTTCATTGCGTCGTCCGGATTGGGATACTTGGCATTGAGGGCGTCCATCTCGGGTTTGATGACGCGCATCTTGGCGCTCGACAGGTAGCTCTTGTATGTCAGCGGCGAGATGACGAGCTTGACGAGTATGGCCAGTATCAGAATGATTATGCCGAACGACGAGATATACTGACGCAGGAAGTCGAATACCGGGATTGTCACCCAGCGGTTCACCCAGCCGAAGATACCCCAGCCCAGGGGAATGAGTCGTTCGAGCGCAATCTTGTCGCCGTTTTCATCGGTGATGTTCTTCAGTATCGCATACTTGTTCGGGCCGAGGTAGAAAGCGAAGTTGTATCCGTCGGTTTCGGCATTGTAGGGCACCGACATCTCGGCCATGAAGTCCTTTATGTATCCCGAGCCGGGCTTGCATGTGTCGAACGACATGTCGGCATATGTAAAGTTGGACTTGGCGATAAGCACCGACGAGAAGAACTGCTGCTTGAACGCCACCCAGTTGACCGATGAGCTGACCTCCTCCTCGCGGCCCTCCTCGCTCATGCCGATATCGGATATGGAGCGTTCCTTGGGCAGTCTGTATGCTATGGTCGTATATGTATTTTCGTTCTGGAATCCGCGCTCGTTCTGATACGAGGTATTGCTCCACATTATGCCGAGGCTGCTCTGCTTCGACATCACCGGTGCCATGTTTTCGAGGCGCACGTCGAGGTCGACAAGGTAGTCGCGCTCGGGATCGGTGCCGTTGTGGACGGTATATACATATGTGAAGTATGCGCCATCGGCCACAGGCAGGCGCATCGTCAGACGCTGCAGCGAATCGTTGGCCTCAAGTGGCAACACCTCGAAATCGTACTCCGAGGTATTCACCTTCACGTTGTTGGTGCCGTTCTTGACATAGAACGACATGTCGAAACGGGCCGTAGCCGGATCGAAGAGGCGCACCCGTTCGTTACGTTCGCCCTTGGGGGCGTATTTGGTGTACTCCTTGAGTTCGGCATTGATGATCTGACCGCCGCGGGTCGAGAAGTCGAGCTTGAGGAACTCATTCTCGACAGTCACCGTCTGCGGTTCGCGGTCACGGTATGCGGCAAGGATTTCGCCGTAACGGGCAACCTTCTCCATTGCGGCACGCTCTTCTGGCGACACTTCGGTTTCGGCTTGCACGGCCTCGGCTGCGGTTTCGGCCGATTCCGCGTCGAGAAGGTTCTGCTGTTGCTGCTGTTTGGCCATGTAGGCGTTGTACTCGGCCAACTGTTTCTGGTATTTCTGCTGTTCTTTGGTTGTATATACCGCGAAGCCTACGAATATAAGGCCCGTAAGGATTATTCCTATAATAGATTTCTTGTCCATGTCAAAAGACGATGGGCGGGGCTGTCGTCATTTCACGGCAGCTCCGCCCCTGATAGCTTGTTTCTACTCTTTTTTAATATTGCTGAATTTCATTGCGTTTGCCACGAAAGCCACGAACAGCGGGTGCGGGCGCTCCACCGTACTCTTGTACTCGGGGTGGAACTGCGTACCGACGAACCACGGGTGGTTTTCGACCTCGATAACCTCGACCAGTCCCGTTTCGGGGTTCACGCCGACGGCCTTCATGCCGGCAGCCTCGAACTGTTCGAGATATTCGTTGTTGAACTCGTAACGGTGACGGTGGCGCTCGACGATATGCGTCGTACCGTAAGCCTCGGCGACCTTCGAGCCCTCCTTGAGTTCACAGGGGTAACCGCCCAGACGCATCGTTCCGCCCTTGGCCGTAACGCCCTTCTGCTCCTCCATAAGGTCGATCACGGGGTGTTTCGTAACCTCCATCTCGCTCGAGTTTGCGTCCTTGAGGCCGAGCACGTCACGGGCGAACTCTATGACGGCGCACTGCATTCCGAGGCATATTCCGAGGAACGGAATCTTGTGTTCGCGCGCAAATTTCACAGCGACGATCTTGCCCTCGATACCGCGGTTGCCGAATCCGGGAGCCACGAGTATGCCGGCCATCTTGCCCAGAGTCTCCTCAACGTTTCCGGCGTTGAGTTTCTCGGAGTTCACATAGGTGAGCTTCACCTTGCAGTTGTTCACGGCACCGGCGTGTATGAACGATTCCGAGATCGACTTGTATGCATCGGGCAGCTCGGTGTACTTACCCACCAGAGCAATGTCGATTCTGTATTTCGGGTGCTTTATCTTGTCGACGAAATCGCTCCAGGCCGTCAGGTCGACATCGCCCTCGACCGGCAGGCCCAAACGCTGAAGCACCACTTCGTCGAGGCGTTGTTCACGCATGCGGAGCGGCACTTCGTATATCGTCGGCATGTCGCGCGACTCGATTACGGCTTCGGGCAGCACATTGCAGAAGAGTGCCACCTTGCGCTTTATGGTCGGGGTCAGCGGGTGCTCGGTGCGCAGCACCAGGATATCGGGCTGCAGACCGTTTTCGAGCAGGGCCTTGACCGAATGTTGCGTGGGTTTTGTCTTCAGCTCTCCGGCAGCCGCCATGTATGGAATGAGCGTAAGGTGAATGAGTGCCGTATTCTGATATCCGAGCGAATAGCGCAACTGGCGCACCGACTCGATGAAGGGCAGCGACTCGATATCGCCCACCGTACCGCCTATCTCGGTGATTATCACGTCATAGTTGCTGTTCAGCCCCACCATCTGTATGCGGCGCTTGATCTCGTCCGTGATGTGAGGGATCACCTGTACGGTCTTGCCGAGAAATTCGCCCTTGCGTTCCTTCTCGATGACGCTCTTGTATATTTTGCCGGTGGTGACGTTGTTGGCTTTCGATGTGGTTATCGACGTGAAGCGCTCGTAGTGTCCCAGGTCGAGGTCCGTTTCGGTACCGTCTTCGGTTACATAGCACTCGCCGTGCTCGTATGGGTTCAGCGTACCCGGGTCGATATTGATATACGGATCGAGTTTCTGTATCGTTACCGAATACCCGCGGGCCTGCAGCAGACGCGCAACCGACGCCGATATTATGCCTTTGCCCAGCGACGAAGCCACGCCGCCCGTAACAAAAATATACTTTGGCTTTGACAGTTTCATAATCTGAATTTAGAATTCTTTGTATGCTTTGATGTTTTACTGTTCCTTGTTTTCGTCGATCATCTTCACCTTCTCGATGGCTTCGTTCATCTCGCGTTTGGCCTTTTCGATCTTGGCCTTCACGTCGGCGATCATGGACTCGGCGTTCTTCGACTTGGAGAAGAATCCTATGTTGTTTTCGAGGAGCGCAATCTCCTGCTCGAGCTGGCGCACCTTGTTGTAGAGGCGGTCACGCTCGGTACGCAGGCGCTTGTCGCCCGCCGCCTTCATCGACGAGATCTTGTCCTTGAAACGGTTGATCGAACGGTCGTGCTCCGAGCCGCGCAGTTCACCGAACAGGCGGTCGAGCGCCTCCTTGTACTGCTTCTGCATCTGCTCCTTGAACTTGATGGGCACGAAACCTATCTCGCTCCAGCGGCGCTGGAACTCCTTGATCAGGTCGTAACCGCCCTCCTTGACGTCGGCGGCCTTCATATCCTCAAGAAGAGCCTTCTTGCGGGAGAGGTTCTCGTCGTACTCGCCGTCTACCGAAGCGAAATGCTTGGCCTTGCGATCGAAGAACTCGTCGCAGGCGGCGCGGAAACGCTTCCATACGGCATCGGAATAGCGGCGCGATACGGGGCCGATCTCCTTCCAGCGGGCCTGCAGCGATATGAGCTGGTCGGTTGCCTTCTTCCACTCCTCGCTCTGTTTGAGGGCCTCGGCGGCCTCGCATATCTCGGTCTTCAGCTTGAGGTTGTTGTCCATCTCGTCCTTCACGCCCGAATAGAACTCGCGCTTGAGCTCGAAGAACTTGTCGCAGGCGGCGCGGAAACGCTCATATATGCGGTTGTTGTCCTTGCGGGGCGCGAAACCTATGCCTTTCCACTCCTTCTGTATGTCGAGGAGCTTCTCGCTTGCACGGTTCCACTCCTTGCGGGTGGAGTAGCTCTGCGAAGCCAGCGCCTCGGCCTTCACGCAAAGTGCGTCCTTGAGCTCGAGGTTGTGCACCTGCTCCTTCTTGATGTTCTCGAAAAACTCCTGGTGGCGTTTGTTCACACGGGACGAAGCCTCCTTGAAACGCTCCCACAGAGGCTCCTTGTACTCGTTGGCCACGGGTCCCGTCTCACGCCAGTCGTCGTGGAGTTTCTGCAGTTTATGGAACGCCTCGACGATCGAAGGCTCGTCGGCGAGAGCCTCGGCCTGTTCGCACAGCGAGAGTTTCGTCTCGTAGTTCTTGCGCAGGTCGAGATCGCGCAGTTCCTTGTTTATCTTGATGAAGTTGTAGAAATTCTCGACATGCAGGTCATAGGTCTCCCACAGGTCCTTGACATACTGCTGCGGCACCATGCCGATATCCTTCCAGCGCTGCTGCAGTTCGCGGAAACGGGCGAAAGTCGTATTGAGCGTCTCGTCGGAGTTGACGAGCTCCTTCAGCTCCTCGATGATCTGCAGTTTGGCCTTGTAGTTCTCCTCCTTGACATGGTCGAGGTTGGCGGTATATTCATCGCGACGGCGGCGGTACTCCTTCAACAGGTCCTTGAACTTCACCTCCAGGGCGTCGACCTGCGGCACGAACTCGGCCTCTTCGCCTTCGAGTTCGGCAAAAGCCTTGCGTGCGGCCTCGACATCGGCGCGGTGCAGTTTGTAGAAGGCCACCTTCAGAGCCTCGACCTCACGGCGTATGGCCTGCACGGGCTTTTCGGCCAGAATCTTCTCGAAAAGTTCGACAAGTTCGGCCTTGCTCTTTCCGGCAAGTACGTCGACGGAGTCCTGCATGGACTCCTCCGCATCGGATTCCCCTTCCGGGATCTCCTCATCGGCGTCCGGGCCGTCGCTCACCTCCTCCGCCGCAACCGGCGCTTCGTCCGTCGTCTGCTCCTGCGGAGCGGATACGGCCCCTTCCTCTGCAATATGTTTTCCGGCAGCATCGCCCGCCGGGGCCTCGACTCCGGCATTCTCATTGCCGGCGTTCATATCGTTCTCTGTGGTTGCTACGGGCTCCGTTGCGGATTCCTGTCGCATATCTTCGGCATTGACGATTATCTCGTCCGAAGCGGTCAAAGTAGTTTTTTTGGCAGCCATCACTAAATCTTTTTTAATTCAACCATACCATAAAGCATAGTTCAGTGCAAAGATAGCGATTTTTATCCGTTCGGGCATAAAATTATTCGGGATTTTTGTTATCTTCGCAGGAAAAGAGTTCAGCCATGGCCTACCGCATATTGCTCGTCGACGACGAAACCGACATACTTGAGTTTGTCAGATACAATCTGTCGAAGGAGGGGTACGAAGTCTACACGGCAACCGACGGAGCTGAGGCTGTCAGGACGGCAGCCGAATGCCGTCCGCACCTCATACTGCTCGACATGATGATGCCCGTAATGGACGGGATACAGACATGCAGGGCGCTGCGTGCGCTGCCGGCCACGTCCGGAGCGATTATCGTGTTCCTGTCGGCGCTTGGCGAAGACGAATCGCAACTGTCGGGATTCGACGCCGGGGCCGACGACTATATCACCAAACCCATAAAAATGACCCTGCTGAAGAGCCGCGTCAACGCGCTGCTGCGCCGCGTCGACGACTCCGCGCCGGAGAGCGGCATCGAGATCAGCCGCGAACGCCACACGGTAATGATCGACGGCACGGAAATCGCATTGCCCAGAAAGGAGTTCGCGCTGTTCGACCTGCTCTACTCGCAACCGGGCAGACTCTTCACCCGCGAGGAGATATACTCCCACGTCTGGGGCAGCAGCGTAGTCGTAGGCGACCGGACCATCGACGTGCACATACGCCGCCTGCGCTGCAAAATCGGAGACAGACACATAGTCACGGTCAAGGGTTTGGGCTACAAATTCCAAAAATAGGGAGAAAGCCGGCAGGCATCGGGAAAATTTCACTATCTTTGTACTGCATTTGCGCCGACGCAATGCATGCAACACATAAAAGAGTAATAATCAAACAAATACACAAAAACAGAGATTATGGTAATATTGGTTCTGAACTGCGGCAGTTCGTCGATCAAGTATCAGGTCATCGACATCGACGACGCCCACTCATCGCTTCTGGCCAAGGGACTGGTCGAGCGCATCGGGTTGCCCGAGGGCATTCTCACGCACAAGCCCACCGGAAAGACGCCCTATGAGACTCACCAGCCGATACCCGACCATACAACGGGCATCAAACTCGTACTCGACGCCCTCACCGACAGTGAGCACGGCGTCATCGCCTCGCTCGACGAGGTCAAGGCCGTAGGTCACCGCGTGGCTCACGGCGGCGAATTCTTCCCCGCAAGCTGCATCGTCAACGACGACGTCAAGGCGAAGATCCGTTCGCTGTTCGAGATCGCGCCGCTGCACAATCCCGCCAACCTCGAAGGCGTGCTTTCGATCGAGAAGGTACTGCCGTCGGTTCCGCAGGTCACGGTCTTCGACACCTCGTTCCACCAGACGATTCCGGCTGTCAACTACATGTACGCCCTGCCCCACAAATACTATGAGAAGTACCGCGTACGCAAATACGGTTTCCACGGCACGAGCCACAAATACGTGGCCAGGGTCGGAGCCGAACTTGCGGGTCTCGACATCGACAACTCGAAGATAATCACCTGCCACATCGGCAACGGCGGATCTGTTACGGCCGTGCTCAACGGCAAGTCGTTCGACACGTCGATGGGCTTCTCGCCGCTCGACGGCCTGATCATGGGCACGCGCTGCGGCAATGTCGACGCCAGCGCCATCACCTTCATCGGCGAGAAGGAAAACATGACCTACGCCGAGCTGAACACCATGATGAACAAGCAGTCGGGCGTTCAGGGCATGACCGACATATCGAGCGACATGCGCGACATAGACAAGGCATACGACGAGGGCAACGAGCGCGCCATACTTGCACGCGACGCCTACTACATGCGCGTCAAGAAGTTCATCGGCGAATATGCAGCCGAGATGGGAGGCGTCGACCTCATCATCTTCACGGGCGGTGTCGGCGAGAACTCGGCCGACCTGCGCCGCAGCGTATGCTCGAACATGGAGTTCCTGGGTCTGAAGTTCGACGACGAGGTCAACAGCCGTTCGCGCGGTGTCGACGCCATACTTTCGACGCCCGACTCGAAGGTCAAGGTAGCCACCATCGCCACCAACGAGGAGCTGGTCATCGCAACCGACACCTACAATCTCGTCAAGAACGCATAAAGACGACATGTTTGCGGTGCGGGGCCGGAGAGTCCCGCGCCCGCAAACCAATTACATACATATTTATCGGACATCATTTAATTCACACAAGACAATGATAAAGCATTTAACGGAAATTGTCGAGGCTGCACGCCGCAAGGGACGCAAGCGCCTCGCAGTAGCTTACGGACAGGACGCCCACACCATCTCGGCGGTGTACGACGCTTACAACGAGGGGCTGGTAGAGCCCACACTCTACGGTGACAAGAAGGTCATCGAACAGGTATGCGCCGAAGAGGGCATCGACGTCAACGCATTCCGCATCATCGACGAAAAGAGCGACGTGAAGTGCGTGGCTCTGGCCGTTGCAGCCGTAGTTTCGGGCGACGCAGACGTACTGATGAAGGGTCTGGTATCGACCGACAAGTACATGCGCGGCATACTCAACAAGGACGCAGGTCTCTTCCCGCCCAAGGGCACGCTTAGCCACGTGGCTATCATGGAGATGCCCGAATACCATAAACTGCTGCTCATTTCGGACGTGGCCGTAATTCCGCTTCCGGACTTCAAGCAGAAGACCATACTCATAGGCTATCTTACAAAGACAGCCAACCTGTTGGGTATCGAGACTCCGAAGATTGCCTGCATAGCCCCGTCGGAGCAGGTTCTTCCGAGCGTACCGTCGTCGACCGAGGGCGCCATACTCGCCAAGATGGGTGACCGCGGCCAGTTGGGCAATGCCATAATCGACGGCCCGCTGTCGCTCGACGTGGCCCTCTACAAGGAAGCTGCCGAGCAGAAAAAGGTGAAAGGCTCGTCCGTAGCCGGCGACCCCGACTGCCTGCTCTTCCCGAACATCGAATCGGCCAACGTATTCTTCAAGTCCGTATCGCATTTCGGCCACGGCGAACTCGCCGCAATGGTCATGGGAACCAAGGTTCCGTGCGTACTGACCTCGCGCGGAGACTCCTCCCTCACGAAGAAGTACTCGATAGCTCTCGCCTGTCTTGCCGCAAGGTAAGACAGGCGCAAGCCTTGCTATTATGAACTGTATATCAATCTTTCCCGCAAGGAGAGACTGACGGATACATATTGCCAAAATCAAACCCAAAACCTCGATGGACTACACGATTCTGACAATCAACCCCGGGTCGACCTCGACCAAGATAGCGCTCTTCCGCAACGAGGAGCTCATATGGAATGTCACCATAAGACATTCAAGTGAAGAAATAGGCCGATTCCACAGCATACCGGACCAGTTCGAATGGCGGCTGGGTCTGGTTCTCGACGCCCTTGAAGAGAAGGGAGTCGACATCAGGCTCCTCTCGGTCATCATAGGCCGCGGCGGGCTTGTCAAGCCGATCGAAGGAGGCATCTACGGCATAGACGAAGCCATGTTGCGCGACCTCCGCGAGACGACCAACCAGCACGCCACGAATCTCGGGGCTCCCATAGCGCTCGCCATAGCCGAGAAGGCCGGGATCAAGGCCTACATAGCCGACCCCCCGACGATAGACGAGTTGCAGCAGACGGCCCGCATCAGCGGAGTGAAGGAGCTGCCCCGCATATCGATCTTCCATGCGCTCAACCAGAAGGCAGTCGCACGTCTCTATGCGCACACCAACGGCCGCCGCTACGACGAGATGAACCTCATCGTGGTCCACATGGGCGGAGGCATATCGGTCGGAGCGCACCTCAAGGGGCGGGTCGTCGACGTAAACAACGCCTTCGACGGCGAGGGCCCGCTTGCACCCGAGCGTGCGGGCACGCTTCCCGCAGGACAGCTTGTCGACCTCTGCTTCTCGGGGCGCTACAGCCGCGCCGAACTGAAGAAGATGTGCTGCGGACGCGGAGGCATAGTAGACTGGCTCGGTACAAACTCGATAATCGAGGTCGAGAAGCGCGCCAAGTCAGGGGACGCGGAGGCGCAATTGTTGCTCGAAACGATGTGCTACACGGTATCGAAGACCATCGGGTCGATGGCCACGGTGATGTGCGGCGACATCGACGCGATAATCCTCACGGGCGGTCTGGCCAACAACGAGGACATCGTCGAGCGCATCATGGAACACTGCTCGTTCATCGCGCCGATAGCGGTATATCCGGGCGAGGACGAGATGCAGGCGCTGGCCGAAAGCGGGCTTATGCTGCTGCGCGGCGAGGCCGAGCCCAAATCATACGGAACGATATATGCATAGCCACATGAAGAGGATACTCATACTCAACGGGCCGAACCTCAATCTGCAGGGACGGCGTGACAAGGAGATCTACGGTACGCGCACATTCGACGACTACCTCGCCGAGTTGCAGGCGCGCTACCCCGAAACGGAGCTCGAACTCTACCAGTCGAACGTCGAGGGCGAGCTCATCAACGCCCTGCACGGCAGCGAGGGCAGGTATGACGGTGTCGTGCTCAACGCCGGGGGCTACACCCACACGTCGGTAGCGCTGCGCGATGCCGTTGCGGCCGTATCGACGCCGGTTGTCGAGGTTCACATCTCGTCGATCCTCGCACGCGAGGAGTTCCGCCACACGTCGCTCCTCGCCCCCGTATGCAAGGGGTCGATCATGGGATTCGGGCTCGACTCCTACCGGCTGGGCATCGAGGCGCTGAAAGGTTAAATCAAAACACAAGGACAGGTTATTAGGTAAAAGTTAGGAAAGAACGATGAAAAAGACCAAGATCATAGCAACCATCTCCGACCGCAACTGTACGGCGGAGCTTATCGAAAAACTGATGCATGCCGGCATGGACGTGGTACGTATCAACACGGCGCACGTAACCATGGAGAGCGCCGCACGCATTGTCAAGACGGTCCACGGCGTGAACAACTCCATACCGATCATGCTCGACACCAAGGGACCCGAGATACGCGTCACGGGTATCGACGAGCGTTACGAGGACGCTCTTACGTTCCATGCGGGTGACACGGTGAGGGTCCGCGGCACACAGACGGCCGAACCTTCGACAGCCGAAGTCATCTATCTCAACACGACGTCGGCCATACCGAGCATAAGCGTCGGCGACCGTCTCCTGATTTCCGACGGCGAGATCGAGTTGCGTGTCATCGAGAAAAACGGTGACGAACTCCTGTGCCGTTTTTCGGGCGACGCCACGCTGCGTCCCCGCAAGAGCGTCAACATTCCGGGCGTATCCATCGCCCTGCCGTCAGTCACCGAGCGTGACCGCGCCTTCATCGAATGGGCTACCGAAAACGACATAGACTTCATAGCCCACTCGTTCGTGCGCAGCGCCGATGACGTAAAGGCCGTGCAGGATATTCTCGACAGCCGTTCGAGCAAGATCAAGATCATCTCGAAGATCGAGAACCAGGAGGGTCTCGACAACCTCGACGACATCATCGAGGCATCGTACGGCATCATGGTTGCACGCGGCGACCTCGGCGTGGAGCTTCCGGCCGAGGCGATACCCACGGCACAGCGCCGCATAGTCGAGAGCTGCATCATGGCCAAGCGGCCAGTCATCATAGCCACGCAAATGCTCTATTCGATGATACACGCGCCGCGTCCGACACGTGCCGAGGTGAGCGACGTGGCGAGCGCCATCTACGAGCGTGTCGACGCCGTCATGCTGAGCGAGGAGACCGCCATGGGCGACTATCCGGTGGAGTCGGTCGAGACCATGGCTCGCATAGCAGGCCGCATCGAGGAGGACGAGCGCCACTTCGTCCCCATGACCGACATGAACATGGTATCGGTGGCACACGAGATCACGGCACAGGTTGCACGGTCGGCGGTGCGCGCCTCGACCAACCTGCCGGTGAAGTACATCGTCGTCGACACGCTCACGGGCCGCACGGGCCGTTATCTTGCGGCGTTCCGCAGCCGCAAGACGGTAGTTGCCGTATGCTACACGCTGCATGCGCAGCGCATTCTGGCGCTTTCGTACGGAGTGAAGCCCATACTGCGCGACAAGTCGCTCGACGACCGCTACCACTTCCTGGCCGACGCCATGGAGGTTATCGACGAGACCGAACAGCTGCATGACGACGACCTTCTGGTCAGCGTCGGCGGCAGCTTCTCACCCGAACGCGGGGCATCGTATGTCGAGATCGCATGCGTAGGCGACATACGCGAGAGAAACAGCCACGCGAACAACTGATAAGAACGAATGGGCAACGGGGAGCTGAAAGACAAGGTTGCCGCAGGGGTTGCATGGAGCATCGCCGAGAAGGTCGGATCGATGCTGCTGCAGATGGTCGTGAGCATAGTCGTGGCACGGTTGCTCATGCCCGAGGATTTCGGCGTGATGGCCATCATGACCTTCTTCACGGCCATTGCGCTCGTTGTCGTTGACAGCGGCTTCTCGCAGACCCTCATTCGCAAGGAAAACCCGACTGACGAGGAGTACAAGTCCGTATTCGTCTTCAACATCGCCATGTCGGTAGTGCTGTATGCGGTACTCGTGGCCATATCGCCGCTCGTGGCATCGTACTACGGCCAGCCTGTAATCGCACGCATAGCCCCGGTGCTCTTCCTGCTGCTTCCGGCCAATGCGCTGTGCGTGATACAGAATACTATCTTCACGCGACAGTTCCGATTCGGGCTGCTCTCGAAAGCGACATTCGCCTCATCGCTGGGCGCCGACATCGTGGCCATAGCCATGGCTCTGGCCGGCTGCGGCGTATGGAGCCTCGTGGGACAGCGCCTTGCGACGCTGGTGTTCAAGGCGGCCATACTGTGGTTCGCCAGCGACTGGCGCCCGTCGTCGGCACGGCTGACGGCCGCACCGGTAAAGGAGATGGCCCCGTTCTCGCTGCGGCTGCTCTCGACCGACATAATATCGACTCTCTACAACAACATAGCCCAGATGTTCATCGGCAAGATATACTCGGCCGATGCCCTCGGCTATTTCAACCAGGCACAGAAGTTCAAGGACCTGCCCGTAACCTCGACCATGCAGGCCGTGCAGAGCGTCACCTACCCTGCCCTGTCGAAGATCGGCGGCGACGAACGCAAGTTCACCGAGAGCTACCGCCAGGTGATGATGGTCGTGGCTTTTGCCATGTTCCCGATGATGGCAGGCATCATTGCTGTAGCCGACGACCTGTTCCTGCTGCTGTTGGGTGAAAAATGGCTGCCGACGGTCCCCTACCTGCGAATACTCTGCATAACGGGGCTCTTCTACCCGCTGGCGATGATAGCCTACAATATACTCAAGGTGCGCAGCAACGGCGACATAATACTGAAACTCGAGATTCTGAAGAAGATCATCATGACCGCCATACTTGCCGTAACAATACCGCAAAGCGTCGAGGCGGTGGCATGGGGACTCGCCGCAATGTCGCTGTGCGAGTTCGTGGTCAACTTCACGGCCTCGCAGCGCTACACATCGCTCTCACTGCTGCGCATGGTGCGGACCCTGCTGCCCACGCTGCTGGTCACGGCAGCGATGTATGCCGCCGTCATGCTCGTCGGCAGATATGTAGCCGGATATGGCGAGGCACTGAGGCTACTTGTCAAGATCGTGACGGGTGTAGTGGTATACGTGGCCCTTGCTCTCGCATTCAGGCTCGAAGCCGCACGCGAGATCATCACCGTCCTGCAACGAATGGCCGGAAAAAGATGAACACAGGGGGAGGGTGATGGACTCCCGGACAGAGACTAATAGTGCGAAAACCCGTGCCAGTCGGGTGTAATGATACGGCCGCCGCTGCGCCACTCGATGGCCGGAGATTCCGATGCCACGATGCGCCCGATGACAAATGGCGCCTCACCGAATGCGGCGGCATATTCGGACCGCAGCCCGTCGGCCCTGTCGGCCGCAACCGTAAAGAGAAGTTTGTAATCCTCCCCGCCGCATACTGCCGTTCCGACGTCCGACACGGCAGGAACCGACTCCACATCGACGACAGCACCCACGTGCGAGGCCTCAAGGATATGCACCAGGTCCGATGCCACGCCGTCCGATATGTCCATCATGGCATGCACATCATGACGCGAGCCGAGCCATATGCCTTCGGCTACCTGCGGTTCCGGATTTTTATGAATAAGGGCATTCGGCGTATCGTACTCACCGCGCAGAATATCGCGGAGACCTTCGGCCGAAGCTCCGAGCCGTCCGCCGACCATCACGACGTCGTCCTCGCACGCCGCCGAACGGCGCTTGATGCAGCCTTCCGGAACACGGCCTATGGCCACGACGTTCACCGTAAGCCCCGACTCGGAAAGAGTCGTATCACCGCCTATGAGTTTCACTCCGTAATGTTCCGACATGTCATGATAGCCGCGCATGAATTCATCGGCCCACTCACCCGTAAGTTCGCGCGGCAGGGCCAGCGACAGCATCGATGCCACGGGACGGGCACCCATTGCCGCCACGTCGCTGATATTTACGGCCAGCGACTTGCGCCCGAGAAGGAACGGTGATGTGGCCCGGCGGAGAAAGTGTACCTCCTCTGCCAGCAGGTCGGTTGTAAAGACCAGAGACTCACCCTCGCCGAACGGGAAGACGGCGCAATCGTCGCCTATACCCTCGAACCCGTTCGAGGGCACCGACTCGAAAAGTCTCCTGACGCTTGCTATGAACCCGAATTCGGACATCGGCATGTTGTATTTCGGCCTCTGCGGCCCTTATTTGATTATATAGACGTGTTCGTCACGCCGCTGCATGTGGTAGTGTTCGCGGGCATACTTTTCGAGATACTCGTCGTACTGCAGCTGCTCGTAGAGGGCGCTGTCCTCGGCAATGCGTTGCAGATAGACCTCGCGCTCGTCCTCAAGAAGTGATATGCGATGGCTTATCTTGATCACATTGACCAGATTACGACCTATGACAAACACCGCGAAGATGAATATCAAGGTCGTAAGCGTAATCCAGAAACGTTGTCCCACATGCACTTTCATCGCTGCAAACTGTTAGGGGATATGCATGAACTTGTGAACCTGCACCGAGATGTTCCACTTCGGCCGGGCCTTGGCGTATTCGACTATTGCCGGCATGATCTTCTCGTAGACGCTCCACTCGGGCTGCAGGTAGAGCAGACAATGTTCCGTAACCCGTTCGGCATTGCGTTCCGCCCATTCGAAATCGGATTCGCTGCCGATGATTACCTTGAGTTCGTCCGCCCGCACGTAAGCCTCGTCCAACGGGGGCTGCTTGACCTTAGGCGAGAGACATACCCAGTCGAACTCACCGCTGAAGGGGTGCGATCCAGATGTTTCGAGGAATATCTCCAGGCCCTTTTCATGCAGGCGCCGCGTAAGCGGTCCGAGCGGATAGAGCAACGGCTCGCCGCCCGTTATTACGATGGCCTGCGCCTCGCATGACGATGCCCTGTCGACGATCGTGTCGATCGGTACCGGAGGATAGAGTTTCGGATTCCACGTGTACTTGGCGTCGCACCAGCTGCAACCGACGTCACAACCGCCCAGACGAATGAAGTATGCAGGCTTTCCTGCATGGAAACCCTCACCCTGAATGGTATAGAAATCCTCGACCAGCGGAAGTTTGGCCCCGCCCTCCAACAGAGCGTCAGTCATTCGTCACAACGTAAATATCCTTGAGATTGCGGCCCAGCTGGTCGTAATCCAAACCGTATCCCACGATGAACTCGTTGCCTATCTCCATAGCACGGTACTTGATCGGAAGGTCGTACTGGTACTTTTCGGGCTTGAAGAAGAGAGTGCATATCTCGACGCTGTGTGGGTTCTTCGAGCGCAGGTGCTCGACAACATGGTTGATGCTGTGGCCCGTCTCGACGATATCCTCGACGATTATGATGTCACGGCCCGTGATGTCGAAATCTATGCCCAGCTGCTGCTTTACGCAACCTGTCGACTGCGTACCCTCGTACGACGAGATCTTGATGAAGGCTATCTCGTTGTTGAAGGTGATCTTGCGCGTAAGGTCGGCCAGGTACATGAACGACCCGCTCAACACGCTGACAAAAATCGGCGCCTTTTCACAATCCGCATAATCACGGTTGAGGCGATCGGCGATCTTCGACACGGCCTTGTCGATCTCCTCCGCGGGAATCATCACCTCGAAAGTGCGGTCGTTAAGAGTTACTCTCTGCTTCATTGTTCGAATGGTATTATGTGTATTCAATATTTAAGCGGCGGTATGTTTTAAATGCAAATTTAATATTATTTTCCGAATAGGCACACACAAAACCGGGCACTTTTCTCGGCCCGTGCATTTTTTCGATGGTGTTGAGGCGATGACCGATACGGCGACGGCCGCCCGGGCAATCCGGGCGGCCGTCACTGTCTCGCCGGGGAGAGAGCCCCGGCATATGTACGCTATACCAGTCCCGAGAAACCGAGGAATGCCATGGCCAGCAGCGCGGCCGTAATCAACGCTATGGGCGTACCCTTCATTGCGGCGGGCACATCCTCGAAATCGAGGCGTTCGCGTATGCCGGCGAAGAGCGTCAGCGCCAGGGCGAAGCCTATGGCTGTCGAAGCCGAATATACGACACTCTGCAGGAGGTTGAACTCCTTCTGAATCATCAGGATCGCAACACCCAGCACGGCGCAGTTGGTCGTGATGAGCGGCAGGAATATTCCGAGAGCCTGGTAGAGCGACGGCGACACCTTCTTTAGAATGATCTCGACCATCTGCACCAGTGCGGCGATGACCAGAATGAAGACTATCGTCTGCATGTACTCGATGTGCAGCGGCACGAGGACGTATGTCTGCAGGCACCATGCCACCACAGCCGTCAGCGACATCACGAACGTCACGGCCGCACCCATACCGAGCGAGGTCTCGACCTTCGACGAAACGCCGAGGAACGGACATATTCCGAGGAACTGGGCCAGAACGACGTTGTTTACGAGGATCGACCCCAGGATTATTGCAAAATATGATACCGTTTCCATAACTATTTCTTCACGAATTTGTTAAACAAAGCCATAAGATATCCCAGCACCAGGAAGGCACCAGGGGCGAGGACGAACACCAGCGGCATGTAGTCCGAGATTCCGAACGAGAAACCGAACACCGAACCGTTTCCGAGCAACTCGCGAATGGCGCCGATGACCGTCAGCGAGAGCGTAAATCCGAGACCTATGCCCACACCGTCGAGCATCGAGTCCACGGGCGAATTTTTCGAGGCGAAAGCCTCGGCACGGCCCAGAATGATGCAGTTCACCACGATCAGCGGAATGAAGACGCCGAGGCTTGCATAGAGAGCCGGCACATAGGCCTGCATTAGCATCTGTATTATGGTCACGAACGACGCGATGATTACGATGAAGGCCGGTATGCGCACCTTGTCCGGGATCAGGTTCTTGACCAGCGAGATGACGAGGTTCGACATGATGAGCACGGCCATCGTGGCCACACCCATACCGAAGCCGTTGGAGGCCGAGGTAGTCGTACCGAGTGTCGGGCACATACCCAGCACCAGCACGAACGTCGGGTTCTCCTTGATTATGCCCTTGAGGACGAGCGAGAGTTTATTCATTGTTACCTCCTTTCTGCGTCTTGGTGGCGCCGGTCGACACGTCGGTCGGTTCGGTTCCGTCCACTACGCTCTTGTAAGCCATGTAAGCACGGTTTACGGCATCGACATACGCGCGCGACGAGATCGTAGCGGCCGTCAGCGCATCTACGTCGCCGCCGTCCTTGCGTACGGCCAGGCGGCCGTCGACAAGTTTCATCGATTCGAGGTTCTTGCCCTTGATACTTGAGATCAGGGGGTTACCCTCGTCGCACATCTTGGTTCCGAGGCCCGGGGTCTCGGCCTGCTCGAGGACATTCACGTTCAGCACCTGGCCTTCGGGCGAGAAGCCCACCATCAGGCGTATGACGCCGTTGAAACCGCTCTTGGTCATCGTCTCGACGGCATAGCCGACAAGATCGTTGCCGTTGACGGCCTTGTGTACCGTTATCGGCATCTCGTCTATGGTCATCTCTTCGGCCGTACTCTGCTCGAAAGCGGGCAGCACGGCGAGAATTGCATCTTCGACAGCCTTCTGCTTCGAGGCGGCGATCGGTTCGGCCGTAATCATATTGACCGCGCCGACGCCTGCCGATGCGACAAGCGTAATGCAGAAGAGCACGGTCACCATGTTAAAAAGTGTACTTTTCATCTTGCAACCTCCACATTATTTCAAGCCGAAACGCTTGGGTTTGACATATTTGTTCAGCAGGGGCACCACCGAGTTCATGATCAGTATGGCGAACGACATACCCTCGGGATATGCGCCCCACAGGCGAATGCACATGGTCAGCACGCCGATACCGACACCGTATATCAGCATTGCGCGGTGATTCATCGGCGATGTCGAGTAGTCGGTAGCCATGTAGACGGCACCCAGCACGGCACCACCGGCCAGCAGGTGGAAGAGCGGGAACTCATAGAGCAACGAAGCGTCGCCGCCCATGAACAGCGCCACCACAAAGGCGAACACGGCCATCGAGCCGAGAACGGCTACGGGAATATGCCATGTTATCACCTTGTTCCACAACAGGTAGACGAAACCGAGCAACAGTGCCAGCGTCGCTATTTCGCCGACCGATCCGGCCATTGCGCCGTTGAACATGCCGAGCATGTCATACGATCCGTAATCTACAAGTCCGGCCTTTGCGGCTGCCAGAGGCGTGGCACCCGAATATGCATCGACGAAGCCCTCGATCTTGGGGGCGGGGAATGTGGTCATCTGAGCCGGATATGCAATCAGGAGGAACACACGACCCACGAGTGCGGGGTTGAACGGGTTTTTGCCCAGACCGCCGAAGGTCATCTTGCCGACAGCTATGGCCACGAACGCGCCGATCACCACGATCCACCACGGCAGTCCGTAGGGGAGGTTGAATGCCAGCAGCAGACCCGTAACCACGGCCGACAGGTTACCTATCGTGCACTCGCCGCGAAGCAGGTATTTCTGGATAAGGAATTCGAAGAGGACGCAGCTCGCAATCGAGACGGCAGTCAGGACGAGCACTCCCCAACCGTAAACCGCGATCGACACACACAATGCAGGCAGCAGTGCGATGATGACATCGGCCATGATCTTCTGCGTGGTCTGTTCGGTGTGTATATGCGGCGACGGAGAAACAAAGAATCTATTTGCCATATCTTTCCGTTGTTTATATTACTTTTTAGCAGCCGCACGTGCGCGGATAATACCCATTACGGTCTGTTTGCCCGTACGTATGAAGTCCAGCAGAGGCATGCTTGCCGGACAGGTGTACTGGCACGAGCCGCACTCGATACAGTCGGTAACCCTGTTTGCCTCGACCACGTCCCACGCCTTGCGCTTCGACATTTTCGAGAGGAAGAAGGGTTCGAGACCCATCGGGCAGGCCTCGACGCACTTCGCACACTTGATGCAGACGGTAGCTGCGCTGCGCTGGGCCTCGCGACCGTCGAGTATGGTGATACCCGAGCAGCCCTTCGTAACAGGCGAATCGAGGTTCACCATCGCACGGCCCATCATAGGACCGCCGTTGAGCACCTTGACATCGCCTTCGGGCAGTCCGCCCGCCATCGACACGAGAGCCGAGATCGGCGTACCCATACGTGCGAGCAGGTTCTTTGGCTGGGCCACATGCTTGCCCGTCACCGTTACCACACGCTCGATGAGAGGTTTGTTCTTCTGCACGGCATCGTAAACCGCGACCGTCGTCGAAGCGTTGCATACGACGGCACCCACGTCGATGGGCAATGCCGGCGGAGGCGGCACCTGACGGCCTGTCAAGGCTGCGATGAGCTGCTTCTCGCCGCCCTGCGGGTAACGCACCTTCAACGGCACGACCTCAACACCTTCGACTCCTGCAGCCAGTTCGCGCAGATGAGCCACGGCGTCGGGTTTGTTGTTCTCAACTCCGATGAATGCCTTCTTCACGTCGATGGCCTTCATCAGGATCCTGACACCGACGATCAGACGCTCGCCGTATTCGAGCATCGTACGGTAGTCCGAGGTCAGATACGGTTCGCACTCGACACCGTTGATTATCAGAAACTCGGCCTTCTTTCCGGCCGGGATCGAAAGTTTCACGTGCGTGGGGAACGTGGCGCCGCCCATGCCGACGATACCGGCATTCTTGATGCGGGCCAGGATCTCGGAGGCCTCAAGGTTGCACTCCTTCACGAGCTTGTCCGAGCGGTCGATGCCTTCGGCCCACTCGTCACCCTCGCGCTTGATGGTTATCATCATCTGGCGCAGTCCCTGGGCATTGGGCACGAGGTCCACGGCCGTAACCGTACCCGAAATCGGGGAGTGAATGTTTGCCGACATGAAACTTGCGGCTTCGGCAATAAGCTGACCCGTAAGCACCTTGTCGCCCTTGGCGACCTTTGCCACGGCCGGAGCGCCTATGTGCTGCGCCAGAGGGATCGTGACCGTATCGGGCAGCGGCATCGCCTCGATGGCGCTCGCCTTGCTCCACTGTTTGTTGTCTGACGGATGTATACCGCCTATGGGAAATGTTTTCATAGCGCTACTTCTCCTTTTTGTTTTCAACCGGTTCAACCTTCGGGGCCGTTTCAGCGGCTGCCTTCACAGCGGCCGGTCCGGCTTTCGGAGCAGCGGTCTCCGTCTTGGCGGCGGGAGCTGCTGCAGCTGCGGGAGCGGCCTTCGGGGCCTTGGGCAGCGGGGCCAGGCCTATGATCTTGATGGCTCCGGTCGGGCACTCGTTGACACACTTGCGGCAAAGGCGGCACTTGTCCGAATCGATGAATGCGAGGTTGTTCTCGACCTTGATTGCGCCGAACTCGCACACCTTCTCGCACTTGCCGCAACCGATACAGCCGGCCTTGCAGGCCTTCATCACCACGGCACCCTTGTCCCTGGACATGCACGACACGTAGATTGCACGGCCTTTGGGCCACTTCTTGCGCAGTTCGATCAAGCCCTTGGGGCAAGCCTTCACGCAGGCGCCGCAAGCCGTACACTTCTCGGTGTCGACCTCGGCCAGGCCGGTTTCGGGGTTGATGTGAATGGCGTCAAAAGCACATGCCGTCACGCAATCGCCATAACCCAGACAGCCGTAGGCGCAAGCCGTTTCGCCGACATAGAGCGACGAAGCGACGGCACACGACCTTGCACCGTCGAAGGTGTTGGTACGCGGACGTTTCTCGCATGTTCCGCCGCAGCGGACGGTAGCCACGCGAGGTTCTTTTTCGGGAACGGCCTTACCCAGATATGTGGCTATGGCCTTCATCGTATCGCCACCGCCCACCGGGCAGAAAAGTTCGGAGATGTCGTCACGCTTGACAAGAGCTTCGGCCATGGCACGGCAACCCGCAAATCCGCAGCCTCCGCAATTGGCACCGGGCAACATCTTCTCCACTTCGTCGATACGGGGATCCTCCTCGACCTTGAACTTCTGGGCCACGAAGTAGAGCACGACGGCCGACAACACGCCCAGAACACAAAGTGTCAAAACAGTAAAAAGTAAAATACTCATTGCCTATATTTTATGAATAATAAAATTCACCCTGTCCGAGATTCGCTCCCTGAAGAGCCACAGCAGCAGATAATAGACCGCCACGCCGCACAGCGAAGCCAATGCGGCCTTGCGTTCGCTCACGCCGAAGGCTTCGGCGCCTGCGAGCACGGCGACAAGCACGACCAGCGGGGCGACATAGGCTATGGCCACGGCTATCAGGCCTACCCTGCGGCGCACCGAGACCATGACCTCGTCACCGACGGCATACTCCGATGCCGACGAGGTTTCCACTTCTATGATTTTTTCGGACGATTCGCTCAAACCGCACGCCTTGCGGGCCTCGCAGCTTCCGCAGGCGCTTTGGGAAATTATCTTGACAAAGACACTCCGGCCGACAACGTTCTCGACGCGTCCGATGTGTTCTATATGTCCGTTCATGTTCATCGTGATGCGTTCGGCCGAAGATACTAATAGCCGTACTTGTTGATAAGAGGCATCAGGCGCTCATGCTTGAATGCGCATGAAGACAACCTCAATACCGGCGGGAACTGGTAACGTTTCTTTTCGTTGCGCATGATCATCGAGTGTATCTTCTCGACCACCTCCGAGTCGAAACCGGCATTGACGATCTCCTCGCGGTGCTGTCCCTCCTCGATCATGCGTTCCAGAATGGCGTCCACCACGTCGTAAGGAGGCAGTATGTCGCTGTCCTTCTGGTTGGGGTGGAGTTCCGACGACGGCTCCTTGGTCAATATGTTTTCGGGGATCACATCGTTGAATTCGCGGTTGATGTAACGTGCCACGGCATACATCTCGGTCTTGTAGAGGTCGCCCGTGACGCTGAACGCACCGGCCGTATCGCCATACAGCGTACAGAAGCCCAGGGCATTCTCGCTCTTGTTCGAGGAGTTGAGCAGGACGTATCCGCTCTTGTTCTGCATGGCCATCAGCATGATGGTACGGATACGCGACTGAATGTTCTCCTCGGTGGAGTCGAACTCCGTACCTCCGGTTATCGGCTTGAGCGTATCCATTATCGACTTGTAGACCTCGGTAATGGGGAGCACGCTGTACTGTATCCCGAGGTTCTCGGCCAGAGCCTTGGCGTCCTCGACCGAATGGTCCGACGAGAACTGCGACGGCATGAGCAGCGCCTTCACGTTCTCACGGCCGAGTGCATCGGCAGCGATGCATGCCACCACGGCCGAATCGATACCGCCCGAAAGGCCGATGCTGGCCTTCGTGTACCCGCTCTTGGCGAAATAATCCTTCAGGCCGAGGCAGGCGGCGCGGTAGAGCATGCGCGTATGGTCGTTGCATGTCGAGTAAGGCATCGTCTCGACAGCCTTGTGTTCGGCATCGGTATCGTAGACGGCGAAATCCTCCTCGAGACTCTTCATCATGAGGGTAATCTCGCCGCTCTTGTCCACGACGCACGATGTGCCGTCATAGACGATCTCGGCCGAGCCTCCGATGTTGTTTATGAAGACGAGGGTCTTTCCCTCAACGAAAGCGGTCTTGCGGAACGAATCGTAACGGTATGCGAGTACGTCCTTGCCGTAGCGGCGCGAATTGATGCTGACGATCATGTCGGCCTCGCGGTCCATGTCATGGATATGGCTCAGGTCGTCGCCTACGACCACGGCCATCTTGTGTCCGCACATCTCGACATACTCGTATCCCTTCGACGGCACGAGATATCCCATCTCGCGGCGTGCCGAAATGAACTGTTTGCCTACGCAGCGCACGACCTTCCCGTCGACAACCACGGCAGCCGCGCTGATCGTACCGTCATTCGTAAGTATCGGCAGGCCGACGATGGCGGCAATGCCCTTGCAATGTGAAGCTATGTTTTCGAGAGCTTCGTCGCAAAGCTCTATAAATGTTGTTTTCCGCAGCAAATCGAATGCGGGTGTACCGCTGACGGCCTGTTCGGCGAACACGACAAGGTCGGCGTGTGCGGCCTTGGCCTTCTCTACCGCATCGACGATCTTCGAGGCGTTGCCCTGAATGTCGCCGGTGGTATAATTCAATTGAGCAAGAGCTATCTTCATCTGCAAAAAGTTAATCTTACTTACTATTCCGCAAAGGTAATCATATTTTTACAAACTCAAGACCTTCATACGATATTTTTAGCCACACCGGCAGCTTCGGACGCCCGCCGGAACGGCAAAAGCCCGAGGGGCGGACTTGTGAAAAGTCCGCCCCTCGGGTTATCACTATGGGACATTCCGTCGTCCCCTCACTTTACAGCCGTACTACTGCTGTGCCTGCTCCTCGTCGCCGCCGACAAGTATGCGGCCGCAATACTCGCAGACGATCAGCTTCTTGCCAAGGCGAATGTCGGCCTGACGCTGGGGCGGGATACGGTTGTAGCAACCGCCGCACGCGTCACGGCGAACCGTAACCACCGCAAGACCGTTGTGGACGTTTCTGCGGATACGATCATAAGCGGCCAGCAGGCGCTCGTCGATCTTCTCCTTGGCGGCCTCGGCGCGCTTCTCAAGGTCGGCCACCTGATCGGCGGTTTCGGCCTCGATGCTGTCGAGTTCGGTCTTTTTGGCATTGAGGTCCATCGTACGCTCGGCAACGGTGGCCTGCGTCTCCTCAAGCGACGCCTTCTTGACCTTGACACCGGCGGCATACTCCTTCAGGCGCTTGTCGGCAAGCTCTATTTCGAGTTCCTGATACTCGATCTCCTTCGAAATGGCATCGAACTCGCGGTTGTTGCGGACATTGTTCTGCTGCTCCTTGTAGTTCGATATGAGGATCTGCGCCTTGTCCTTCTCGCGGTTGCGCTGTTTCGACAGGGTGTTGAGCTCTTCGATTTCGGCCTTGATATTGTCGATGCGCGTATTCAGCCCGGCAATTTCGTCCTCCAGATCCTGAACCTCAAGCGGCAACTCGCCCTTGATCTTGTTGATTTCGTCGATCTGCGAATCGATTTTCTGCAACTCGTAGAGAGCGGCTATCTTCTCCTGCATGGAAAAATCCGCTTCCGATGTCTTTTTCTGTGCTGCCATATATATGTTTTTCAGTTTATTTTGTCAAGTAACTTACAGGGCTTCGCGAGTGTCCACTCTTGCGGACCGCAAAGGTAATCATTTTTTTTGATAAAATATCAAATAAAATCTCAATTGCGCAATATTCACTCTCGAAATGGCCGATATCGGCCACGATGAACCCTCCGTCGGGGGTCATGAAATCGTTATACTTGAGATCGGAGGTCAGGTAGAGGTCGGCGCCGGCGGCACGGGCATCGCCCATCAGCGAGGCACCGGCACCGGTACATACGGCTATACGGCTTACAGTCGGTGCGACCACATCGCTGTGCCGGACCACGGAGGCTCGCGTAACCTCCATTATGCGGCGCATGAAGTCGACAGTCGGCATCGGTTCGGGCAACTCGCCCACGGCCCCGAAACCGGCGCCCTCCATCTCGGCCGAGGGCTGCAGCACGCGCAGGTTACCCACGCCGAGCATCTCGCACAGACGCCAGCTCATGCCGTGCGGAGCGCTGTCGAGGTTGGTGTGGCACGCATACAGGGCTATGCCACGGCGCACGGCACGTTCGACACAACGTTCGATGTAGTTCGACGAGTTGAGGCGCTTGAGCGGGTGGAAGATTATCGGGTGATGGGTGATCACCATGTCGCAACCTTCGCGTTCGGCTTCGTCCATCACCTCATCGGTGACGTCCACGGCCAGCAGCACGCTGTGCACCTCGTCATCGGGCCGCCCCACGATAAGGCCGGCATTGTCGTATGACTCCTGCAGCCTCAACGGCGCAAAAGCCTCAATGGCATCGGTTATATCCTTGATCTTCATATCAGAACAGTGTTTGTTCGTAAAACGGAAGTTTCGGTTTGGGTTTCTCCTCGGCAGGTTCCTGTGCGGGCTGTTTCGGTTCGATGACCTTCACGGCCTTGCGCCGTCCTGCCGCCTTGCCGCCCGCAACGGCTTCATCGTCCGGAGCGGCCGCGTCGACGGCAGCCTTGTCGTCGACAACTATGTCGTCGTCCTTGACCTTGAGCATCTCGCGCACCTCGGCAAGCATCGAGCGTATGTTCTGCAGGCGCTCCATCAACTCCGCATCACGCGACACGGCAGTCGTCCCGCGCTGTTTCATCGCCCGGCGGGCCCCTTCGAGAGTCATGCCCTGCTCCTTGACCAGGTGGTATATGATCTTGAAGTTCTCTATATCCTCGGGGCGGAACATACGGTTTCCCTTCTTGTTCTTTTTGGGACGCAACACATCGAATTTCGACTCCCAGTAGCGTATCAGCGACTGGTTGACATCGAACATCTCGGCCACCTCGCCCATCGAATAAAACAGTTTTTCAGCCATTGCACGAAAAAATTTACAGATCGGTTTTCAATATTCTCAATGAGTTGGGATACAGGTTGTTTACCCTGTTTGAAACTCGTTTGGCGAATCCCAGCGCATAACCGTCGCAGCAGACCAGATTCACCCCTTCGGCAAACAGCGGCGCCTGCAGCTCCTGCTTGCGCAGATATTTCAGCGCCTCCTCCTGCGGCAGGTCCGTGCACGGCACAGCCTCACGGTTGAGTCCGCAGAAGAACGCCAGTGCGGGATCGGGCTTCAACTTTCCGCCGAAAACCTGCCCCATGGCCACGCCCGAACATACTACGGACAGTGACTCAGACAGACGGCGGACCTCTTCATATGCGCGCGCACGATATGCATAATATGTACCGGCGACCTCGGCGAAACGCATCTCGTCGGGTTCCGTCACCCAGCGCGACAATTCACGGCGCACATCGCCTCCCGCATCGTTCATCACGCGGCGGCGGGCTTTCGGGAGCGAACGTCGCGCACCGGACTCCCTCTTGCGGGCCACGGCCGCGAAGAATCCCTCGGCACACGTACGGTGGGGGTAGAACCTGAACGTGCGGAACACACCTTCACGACCCTCGACTACACCCCACTGCGGATCGCAGCCTGCGGTTTCGGCCTCGACAAGGTCATCGCCGACACGCTCGCCGAATGCGTGCAGCACCCCTTCATTCTCTACAGTATTGAATGTACACGTACTGTATATCAGCACGCCGCCGGGGCGCAACGCCTCCCATGCACGGTCGAGTATCTCCGACTGGCGGGCGGCACACATTCTCACGACATTTTCGCTCCACTCCTCACGTGCCTGGGCGTCCTTGCGGAACATTCCCTCGCCCGAGCACGGCGCATCGACTGCCACCACGTCGAAAAAGTTCCCGAAGGCGGCCAGATGGCGCGGGTCGTTGTTCGTCACCACGACATTGCCCATGCCCCACTTGCGGACGTTGTCGGCCAGCACCATGGCGCGGTTGCGCACTATCTCGTTGGCGACGACCAGGCCGTCACGCCCCACGAGCGTCGAGTAGAGTGTCGTCTTGCCACCCGGAGCCGCGCACATGTCGAGGAGCACGGCCCCCTCCATGTCGTAGGGTTCGAGCAGGTGTCCGACAAACTGCGAGCCCGCCTCCTGCACGTAATACGCACCTGCATGAAAACGCGTGTCCGCCGTAAACGACGGGCGCGATGCGAGACGCACCCCGTAACGGCTCCACGGTATGCGTTCACCCTCGACCTCCACAGTGGGCTTGCACGGGTTCAGGCGTATCGATGCGGGGGGTTCTCCCTCGAGAGCCTCGCACAGGGCGCGGGCCTCGGCCTCACCCATCTCGCCGACAAGCCTTTCGACGAATTTCTCAGGCAGGGACATCGCTCGCACTATTTTTCCGCCTGCATTGCGGCGCGTTTCTTCTCTATCTCGGCGCAGATACGCTCGAATACGGCGGGATCGTCGACAAAATCCTCGTTGTCCTTGTCCACGACAAGCACCTCACCGTCGTAGATATTGTCGATCCAGTCGTTGTATTTGTCATTGAGGCGGCACAGGTAGTTCTCGTCGATGTTCTGTTCGTAGTCACGGCCGCGCTTGCGTATCTGCGTAATGAGCGTGGGCACGCTCGCCTTGAGGTATATGAGCAGGTCGGGGCGCGGTATGAGCGTCGACGAAACGTCGAAAACCTTCATGTAGGTCTTGAAATCACGTCCCGACATCAGCCCCATCTGGTGCAGGTTCCCGGCAAAGATGTATGCGTCCTCGTAGATCGTGCGGTCCTGGAAAATGTTCTCCGCGCGGTCGGCCAGCATGTCGAGAGTCTGACGGACGCGGCTGCCGAGAAAATAGATCTGAAGCTGGAAAGCCCAGCGGTTCATGTCCTCATAGAAATCGCCTATATACGGGTTGTCCGTATCCTCGTAATAGGCCTTTGCGCCGTAGCGCCTGGTAAGCATCTCGGTAAGAGTGGTCTTGCCGCTTCCGATATTTCCCGCAATTGCTATATACATTTCAAGTCCGGATTAAAATATTGTCTTATGTTCGTATTCTTCATCTCTCCTTCACCATGCCCGCCACCGCATCTGCCACACGCCGGTCGTTCGACAGGCGGGGCACCTTGTTCTTGCCGGCGGCATCGAGCCAGCGTCTGAACGTACCGCACGGCACCTCGCTTATCTGCAGCGGGTCCATGGCGCTGCGCCGCTTGGCTTCATAATCGGAGTTGAGCATCATCAGTTCCCCGTCGAGTTGGCGGGCGAACTCCTCCATGTCGCCGGGCCGGCGCGAGAACTCTATGATCCACTCATGCGCGCCCCTGCGTTCGCGGCTCATGTACCGAGGGGCTACCGTGTACTCGCCGATGACGGCTCCGGTACGCGCGCACACCGCAGCAACAGCACGTTCGGCATTGTCGAGTATGAGCTCCTCGCCGAAAACGTTTATGAACTGGCGCGTGCGTCCCGTAATGCGTATCCTGTACGGCGACGTCGAGGTAAACTCCACCGTATCACCCAGTTCGTACCGCCACAAGCCGTTGGACGATGTTATTATCATCGCATAGCTGCGCCCGCATTCGACGCCTTCGAGCGGCACCACCGTCCGCCCGTCGCGGAATTCGTAAAAGGTGCCGTAATCGAGCATCAGCAGCATGTCGTTGCGCGACAGGTCGTCGGCTATCGCAAAAAATCCCTCCGAAGCGTTGTACGTCTCCATGTACCGTATGTCGCCCGACGGGAACATCTCGCCGAATGCCTTGCGGTACGGGGCGAAACCCATGCCGCCGTGCACGAAGAGTTCGAGTCCGGGCCAGACCTCATGCAGGTCGCTGCGCCCCGTATATTCGAGCACGCGCCGCATCATCGCCAGATTCCACGAAGGCACCCCGGCAAACGAGGTGACATGCTCACGCGTACATTCGCGGCATATCCGCTCGACCTTTTCGTCGAAGCCGGCCATCAGCGCCGTCTCCGTCCGCGGCAGCCGGAACCACCCTCCTGCCATGCGGGTTTCGAGCATCAGCAGAGCCGACAGGTCGCCCGTCGTCACGCCGTTGCGGCTGGAACATGTGCCGCCGAGCGTCAGCGTCTTGCCGTCGAGAATCTTCGAATCGGGACAGGCCGCCAGATAGAGCGTCACCACATCGCGCATTCCGCGCAGATGGTCGTTCCACAGCGCCCGACGCGTAACGGGAATGTACTTGCTGCGGTCCGAGGTCGTACCCGACGAGCGCGCGAACAGCCTCACCCGGCCGCGCGCCGTCACGTCCCTGCCTCCGTCGAGCATCTGCCTCACGTAACCCGAAAACGAGTCGTAATCCGAGAGCGGCACCCCCGACTGGAAATCCTCGACCGACTCCATAAGTCCGACATCGTAGCGGCGGCCGAAATCGGTGGCGGCCCCGCGCGACAACAGTTCGGAAAGCGTCCGCCGCTGCACTTCGTGCGGGTGACGCATGAAATTCTCTATACCCCTGCGCCGCAGTCCGAACCACCGGCGCAGAAATTTTTCCCTGAATGACACCTGAACAACATTTTGACGTGAAACATGCTGCAGGTCTCCTCACCATTCGTCTCCGGGTCGCAGTATTCGGTACTCAGTTAAAGTAAGAACCTATCTTGTCAATGGCCGACGGCATGGCGAACACCACCACCCTGTCATAGGCGTTGATTTCGGTGTTGCCGACGGCAATGAAAACCTTGTCGCCCCGCACGATACCGCCGATGATCACGTCCTTTGGCAGGCCCATGTCCTTGATCCGGTTTTTCGTGGCCGGGGAGTTCGGCTTCACGATGAATTCGAGCACTTCGGCATCGCTGCCCGTAAGGCACTTTATGGCCTGCACGTCGGTCGACATCGTGAAGCGGAATATGTTCGAAGCCGTAACCAGCTTCTTGTTGATGATCGTATCTATGCCGATGCTCTCGGCCAGGTTTATGTAGTTGAGGTTCTCGACCTCGGCGATGACCTTCTTCACGCCCATGCGCTTTGCGAGCATGGCCGTCAGAATGTTGGTCTCGCTGCGTCCCGTGACCGCCACGAAGGCGTCCATGTTCGACAGCCCCTCCTCCATCATGGCCTCGGTATTGCGGCCGTCCTCGTTGATGATCAGGGTCTTGTCCAACAATTCTGCCAAACGGTAAGCCTTGTCGGCATTGTAGTCGATAAGTTTGATGTTTATCTCGTCCTGGAGTTCCGAGGCTATGCGCACGCCTATGCGCGAGCCGCCGAGGATCATCATGTTCTTGACGCGCACGTCGGCCTGCCCTGACAGGGCCATCACCTCGTGGAGCGAATCCTGCCGCGTAATCACATAGACCATGTCGTCCTCCATGAAACTGTCCTCGCCCGTCGGGATTATCGTCTGGCCGCTGCGCGAAATGGCCACCGTACGGAAGCTCATCGACATGTCCGACTCCGACAGGTCGGCCAGGCGCTTGCCGACAAGCAGCGACGTCGGCTCGAGACGGAAGACGACAAGCGAGAGCTTGCCGCTCGAAAAGTCGACATACTCGGTCGTGGCCGTATGTCCGAGCAGGTTGATGACCTCGCCGGCCGCCACCTTCTCGGGATAGAACAGGTAGTCGATGCCCATGTTTATGAACATCTCCTTGTTGTTCGGTTCGAGGTACTCGTTGTTGTCGATACGGGCTATCGACTTCTTGGCGCCCAGCTGCTTGGCCATGATGGCGGCAAGCACGTTGTCGTTCTCGACATGGTTTACGGCGATGAAGAGGTCGCACTTGCGCACGGCGGCCTTGCGCAGTACGGCAAATGTCGTGGCGTCACCCTCGACCGTGATCACGTCGGCAAGGCTGCTGACGTCAGCAAGGAGTTTGGGATCTGAATCTATGACCGTGATGTCGTGCCCGTTGCCGCTCAGCATCTTCGCCAGATGGCTGCCCATCTCGCCCACACCTGATATAACGATTTTCATAATCTCCTAAATCAAAAGTCGCATCGGGGCCTTTTCGCCCGCTGTTCGAAACTTTCGCCGCCCGTATTGCGAATCGGGCAACAATCTTGCAATTTATTCTACAAATGTATACATTTGTCGGTTGAAAACAAAATCTGAAACCAAAATTCGGAACATTATGCCATCGTGGTTGATAGTAATACTGTGCGCAATCGGAGCCGTAGCGCTCTTCGTGATCGGAATGTCGCTGACAATCATGATCAAGGGACACTTCATCGAAAGTGAAATCTCGACCAACAAGAACATGCAGCGGCTGGGTATAAAGTGCGCCGTTCAGGAGTCGCGCGAGGACTCCGGACAGGTTGACTGCAAGGATATAGGCTGCAGCGGGAACTGCTCGGCCTGCGACATCGAGGAGTCCCAGAAGGAGAGACTCCACGAGAAATAGTACCAAGCAACACTTACACGAAAAAGGCGCGGATCTCCGCGCCTTTTTCATATCACTCTATCATGCAGTTGCCCGACCGGCATTCGAACCAAGGGTTGTGCAGATCTTCCTTGTTGTATTTCAGCGGAGTGCCGTCCGGTAGGGCCTTCGTACTTCCGCCCGCCTCGGCAAGGATCAATTCGCCCGCAGCCGTATCCCACTCGTAAGTCGCACTCGTGCGGACATAATAGTCGACCGTACCCTCGGCCAGCATGCAGAACTTGTACGAACTGCCCTGCTCCACAACCTCGGCATCGGGATAGCGGCGGCGTATCGCCTCGACATATTCGGCCGTTTCGGGCGTCTGGTGCGAACGCGAGACGGCTATGCGCGGGTGCTTGCGCTCATGCGGGTCCGACGGCAGCGCCACCCAGCGGGCCACGAGTTCGTCATAAGTATGACGGGCGTCGGCTTCGGGAGCGATACCCTCGACCAGATAGGCTCCGTGTCCCTTCTCGCCGATATACATCTTCTTGAAATAGGGCACGTAGACCACCGACCCGATACACTCGTTGTTGTGCATCAGGGCTATGTTTACCGTAAACTCGTTGTTTCCCTTTATGAATTCGACAGTTCCGTCGAGCGGGTCCACCAGCCAGAACATGTCCCAGTTACGACGCTCGTCAAACAGCATTTCACGCCCCTCCTCGCTCAGGATCGGGATTCGCGTACACCCGAGAGCCTCCTTTATCTTGTTGTGGGCCAGACGGTCGGCGACGGTAATAGGCGTTTTGTCGCTTTTGATGTTTATGTCGTAATCATCGCTGTTCTTGTAGACTTTCATTATCTCCGCCCCGGCCTTGACGGCGGCATTCACCGCTTCGGCCATGAGATAGGCGCGTATATTTTGAGCAACCACCATTTCTGTCGATTCTGTGTTCATTGTTTCTTTTCTGTTATAAAGATAACGTATTTTTTCGACATTGTGATATTTCTAACAATAATTTTTTTTCGCAAAAATTCTGAGCCGTGCGCACAAAGGCCTCCGGGCCACGGGACTCCGGATTGGCGAACGGCGATACCAGCCACAGCGACACCGTCACGAACAGCAGTGCCAGCGACACGGCAACAGCTACCCACACGGCGCCGAAACATGCCGCCACGACGGCGGCGGCCAGAACGACGGCCGACATGGCGACCGCCAACTGCAGTTCAGCATGCGGAGCCTCGCGGCCGAAGGCTGCAAGCGGCTCGTAGAGCGTACGGCGTTCACCCCGGGCGCAATCGACACGTTCCGCGACGAAACCGCCGCAGGCGACGACACTCTCGCGGGCATACAGCACGACAGGCGCCCCCAGCGCACTGTCTATACATTTAAGCCTCGGCACAGCCGAAGAGCATATCTCGGCCACGAGACGTTCGACGCTTCCAGGCAGCAGCCTTACTCCGTCCGGCAACGGCAGCACATAGTCACAGGAGGCGACCCCGAGGGCGGCGTCGAAATCCGACAGACGGTCGAAGCGGGCAACATCGACCATCACCAGACGGCGGTAGCACCTCTTCACCGACCGGTATAGGCCCCTGACGCCTGCCGGCGGCAACTCGGCCGAAGGCAGATAATCGACGGCCATCATTCGGTATGTCGAGCGAATGAAGGCGGCAGCTTCAGGATTGCGCACCGAGTCCACGACAGCGACGACCTCGTAACATGGATACTCGACAGCGAGCATCGAGGCCAGGCGTTCGGTATCGTCGCCGTTACATATCACCGACACGCCGACACGGCCGAACCCGTCGCAGGCGGCGCCGCGCGGAGCGGCCAGCAGCAGCCGTTTGTTGCGTCCCCGCACGACACGCACGGAAAATAGCGCTGCGGCCGCAACCGCAAAGAGCACCAGAGGAAACAGGGCCAACGATATTATCCCGGTCAGTTGCATGCGATACTTCTTTTGTATGACGACACGAGCGAATCGACGTAACGCGTCTCGTCGTTGTCGAAGAGACGGCCGAGGGCTGCAACCGAGTAACCCTCACGGGCGAGGCGGCGGCACAGGGCCTTGCGCTCGCCGCGGTCCATCGACCATACGCGCCGCACGATTTCGCGCCGCGTTATCGGCAGGTGCATCGAGGCGAGCGTATATATCGCCTCGTGGCACAACTCGCTCACAGGGTCGTTTCCGACCATGCGCAGCAGCGCCCGTTCGGCCTCCTCGATCCCGAACTGCCGCACGATATTCAGCCCTATAACACGCAGGTTGCGCACGGGCGATTCGAGCAGCGGCCCATATGCCACCGGGAAGAGCCCGCGCCGCAGCATGGCCATGATCTCCGCAACCTCGAAACCCGTAAAAGGCTCCCGGTACCCGGCCATGGTCTTGAGCGCCTGCGACGGGTCGGAGACGACACGCACCATCAGCGTATAGAAACGCACGTAGCGGTTGCGGCTTCGGGCGTACCTCGATACACGTTTCACCACATGCGGCCCGACCGGCAGGCTCGCAATGAGCGACAGGTAACGTGCCCGGGTATATCCGCCCGTAAGCCGCACCCGGCGCAGCAGCCACCTGTCGACGCCGTTTTCGGCGACAAGGCGTTCCAGCAGCGCACGATCAGCCCCGTATGACGACGAGGCCACGAGCACCAGCACGCGTGCGAGCACCTCTTTCGCGCCCGGCCGACCGATCATCGGGAAACGGGACCCGGCATGCCGACCGTCCGTCATCATCATCGTGACGATGCGCATGTAGCGGCGCTGCAAAAGGGCGCCGACACGTTCCGCGCGAAGTCGCCCGGCGCGGTACGCCACAACAGCGACAGCCGTCACAAGCAGTGCGACGGCCAGCACGGCCGAGAAAATCATATACGTCGCGGTCATCGGCTCAGAATTGAATCGCGCACCTTGCGGCAGAAGCGGCGCATGTTGACCGGAAAGGTCATGTACTGGTTGACACCGCATTCGAGCAGGCTCATGACCGTCTGCTCGGACTGCTGCCACGATATTACGAATATTTCAGGCCGTTTTATTCCATGCGGGCGCAGGCGCGACACGACATCGCTGCCGTCGAAGAACGGGACGGCCCCGAGCATGACCACAAGGTCGAACATGCCGCAGCGGCACTCGTCGTCGACGTCGGCGAGACGCCCGGCACCGTAGACACGTATATCGGCATCGGAGAGCACCGAAGCGACCATTTCGCGCATCGGCGCGTCGGTTCCCAATATGAGGACTCTTTTCATAGGATCGTTTTTCGAATGGAGGCAGCACCCAAAAATATGCCAAATTGACTCCGTCGGCAAAAAAGTTTGAGACAGATGTTGTTTGTATCTCAAAAATCGCTATCTTTGCACTCCGAAATTATGTCAAAACTGATATAACTTTTTAATTAATGTACGTAATCGTAGAAATCGCAGGTCAGCAGTTCAAGGCTGAAAAAGGTCGGAAACTCTATGTTCACCGTCTTTCGGGCGAAGAAAATTCGTCCATGAGTTTCGACAAGGTCCTGCTTGTAGACAACGACGGTCAGGTTAAAGTCGGCGCACCTGTAGTCAAAGGCGCCTCGGTAAAATGTAAGATCCTCAAGCACCTCAAGGACGACAAGGTCTTGGTGTTCAAGAAAAAACGCAGAACCGGATACCAGAAATGCAACGGTCATCGCCAGTATCTGACACAAGTTCTCGTTGAGGAGATTGTTGCATAACTTTAAAATTAGAGAAAAATGGCACACAAAAAAGGTGTAGGTAGTTCGAAGAACGGCCGTGAGTCGGAAAGCAAACGACTCGGCGTAAAACTTTTCGGTGGTCAGTTCGCTAAGGCAGGCAACATCATCGTTCGACAGAGAGGTACGGTTCACAATGCCGGCAACAACGTAGGCATGGGCAAGGACCACACGTTGTTCGCATTGATTGACGGTACGGTAGTTTTCTGCAAGAAGGCTTCGGGTAAATCCTATGTAAGCGTAACTCCCGTGGAGTAACTATTGCAAGAGACAATGATAAAAAGAGAGGTCTTCGGGCCTCTTTTTTTATTTCCTGGTGACACCGGCCACCGCCCGAAACATCGCCGACACCACGCCTCCCCCATTCTGTCACCGCTCTGCACCGAGTCGAACTGCTCCACATCGGCCTGCCCGGTCCAAACGGCAATTCCACACGCCATCCATGCCTGCCGCAGCGAAACAAAGCAACCTTTTGTGTTTGTCATTTTCGCGGAGCAAGGTCCGGAGTATCGTTTTTTTTTCCTATTTTTGTAAAGACAACCCAAAATCCATAACAAAAATGAAAAGACTCGCAATCTTAATGGCCCTTGCGTCGATCATCTTCACGCAATCGGCTTTCGGTTGGGGGCGCACAGGCCACGACGCCATCGCCTGCATAGCCGAACGGAACCTTACTCCCAAAGCAAAGAAAACCATCGAGAAGTACCTCGGCAACTCGATCATCTACTACGCCTCGTGGATGGACGAATACAGGCGTACGCCCGAATACAAGCACACAAGCGCATGGCACATGGGCGACGTTGACGAAAACATGAAGAGCACCGACGCCGTACGCCGTCCGACCGGGGACTGCGTCGCCGAACTCGAGAACGCCATCGAGCGCCTCAAGCACTACAAGGAACTCGACGACTCGACCGTCATCGTCAATCTCAAGTACGTTATCCATCTTGTCGGCGACATGCACTGCCCCTCGCACATACGCTACCCGGGGCTGAAGGTCAAGAATGTAGTATTCAGGGGCAAGAAACAGTCATACCACGGCGTATGGGACTCGGGCGTACTCAACGCCACCCACGACTGGAGCTACTCCGAATATGCCGACCATCTCGACCGCCTCTCGAAAAAGGAGATCGAGGCCATAAGCGAAGGCACTCCCTCCGACTGGTTCGAGGACAGCGCGCGCAACTGCCGTGTCATCTACGACTGGGCACAGGAGGGCAGCGAACTCGACCGTCCGTTCCTGTTCGAGGCCAAGGCCCTTGTCGAGGATCAGATAACCCGTGCCGGATACCGCCTTGCCAGGGTGCTGAACGACCTCTTCTGACACGCGGATACCACAAAATAAAATCAGCACTTCCCGGTTGCGGGAAGTGCTGATTCGTTTTGTGGCCTGTCAGCAGTGCTACTCGGCCGGCTCGGCCGATACACCGGTTTCGGCAGCCGGCTCACCGGCCTGTGCAGGTTCTGTTGCTGCGTCCGCCCCTTCATTGTCGATCGAAGCACCGTCACTCTGCGACGGCATGGCCGATCCCTGGAACGATGCCAGTGCCTTACCCTCCTTCGACAATGTCAGCACATCGCCCTTGACCGAATATGCATCGGCCTCGTCGAGTGCGCGCACAAAGGCATCTTCGAGATCGATGTTCGGGCAATACATCTTGGTCATACCCATGGGTCCGATCTCTATGCCGTCGTTTTCGGAGAGTTCATAACCGCCGAAGAAACGGTTGCAGGCTCCGGTACCGAAGATCTGCTTGCCGTCGAGCGAGAACCAGAACGAATCGGCATTCTCGCCGAAAGCGGCATTCTGCTCGCCGTTGAGTTCGACGAGTTTCCATTTGGTGTTTTCCAGCGGAAGGTCAGCCTTTCCGCATGCGGCTGCCGCAACGAGCGCCAGAGCCGCGATAAGAATCTTTTTCATACCCAAAGTTGTTACAACGACGATGTCCGGGTGGCAATGCTCCCGGACATCGTCTGTTTATAGAATTATTCTAATATTCGAGTTTAGCCAGACGCTGGTAGCCTGCATAACGCCACTTGGCGTTCTCCTCTGCAGCCTTGAACAGCTCCTGAGCCTCGGCCGGGAACGACTTCATGAGCGAAGTGTAGCGGACCTCCTTCATCAGGAACTCCTGGAACTTCGACCAGTCGGGCTCCTTCGAATCGTATACGAACGGGTTCTTGCCCTGCTCCTCAAGCTGCGGGTTGTAGTGCCACAGGTGCCAGTAACCGCAAGCCACAGCCTCCTTGCCTACGGTCTGCGTGCGCGTCATGCCGCCCTTGATGCCGTGATTGATACACGGAGCGTAGGCGATGATGAGCGACGGACCGGGATAGGCCTCGGCCTCCTTGAGCACGTTGAAGAGCTGCGTCTGCGAGCCGCCGATCGAAACCTGAGCCACATAGACGTAACCGTAGGTCATCGCCATTGCGCCGAGGTCCTTCTTGCGGATACGCTTGCCGCTCGATGCGAACTTGGCAACCGCTCCGACAGGGGTCGACTTCGACGACTGACCGCCGGTATTCGAGTATACCTCGGTATCGACAACGAGGATATTGACGTCCTGACCCGAAGCCAGTACATGGTCTACACCACCGTAACCGATGTCGTAACCCCAACCGTCGCCGCCGATGATCCACTGCGACTTCTTCACGAGCCAATCCTTGTGTTCGAGAATCTCTTTGCAGGTATCGCAACCGCAGGCCTCCATCATGGGAACCAGACGGGCGGTAACCTCGGCCGACTTGGCAGACGAACCGCGGTTCTCGATCCACTCCCTCATCACACCCTTCAGTTCGTCGGAGCACTGCGGGCACTCGGCTATGGCCTTCTCCATGAGAGCCTGTATGCGGTCACGGAGCTTCTCGATACCGATGTGCATACCCAGACCGAACTCGGCGTTGTCCTCGAAGAGCGAGTTTGCCCATGCCGGACCCTGACCCTTGGCGTTGGTGCAGTACGGGGTCGACGGAGCCGAACCCGAATAGATCGACGTACAACCCGTTGCGTTGGCAACCATCATCTTGTCGCCGAAGAGCTGCGTGAGAGCCTTGATGTAGGGAGTCTCGCCGCAACCTGCGCAGGCGCCCGAGAACTCGAACAGCGGCTGTGTGAACTGCAGGTTCTTGACGCTCTTGGTCTTGTCTACGACGTTCTCCTTGTAACCGATCTTCTCGGTAAGGTATTTCCAGTTGTCGGCCTGTGCCATCTGCGATTCGAGCGGACGCATAACCAGAGCCTTCTCCTTGGCGGGGCAGATATCCACACAGTTGCTGCAGCCCGTACAGTCGAGCGGCGACACCTGCATGCGGAACTTGTATGCCTTCGTTTCACCCAGACCCTGCTTCCAGTCGAGACCCGAAGCGGCAGCCTCCTCCTCGGTAGCGAGGAACGGACGGATTGCAGCGTGCGGGCAGACATAAGCACACTGGTTGCACTGGATACAGTTCTCGATCTTCCACTCGGGAACGTTCACGGCAATGCCTCGCTTCTCGTAAGCTGCCGTACCGTTGTCCCACGTACCGTCCTCACGGCCGTTGAAAGCCGATACCGGCAGATCGTCACCCTTCAGAGCGTTGATCGGATCGACGATATTGCGGACGAATGCCGGACGCGAAGCGTCAACGGTGTGTGCGGCGTCCTTCACCTCGATCGAAGCCCATTCGGCGGGAACCTCGACCTTCTCTACGGCGTTGCCGCCGGCATCGACAGCCGCATAGTTCATGTTGACGATATCCTCACCCTTCTTGCCGTAGGTCTTCAGAATGGCGTGCTTCATCTCCTCGACAGCCTTGTCGAACGGAATGACGTTGGCGATCTTGAAGAATGCCGACTGCATGATGGTGTTGGTGCGTGAGCCCAGACCCAGTTCTGCGGCAATTTTGGTGGCGTTGATGATATAGAAGTTGATGTTGTTCTTGGCCAGATAGACCTTCATGTGGTCGGGCAGCGTCTCGCAGGTAGTCTTTGCGTCGTGCACCGAGTTGAGAAGGAACGAACCGCCCTTCTTCAGGCCCTTGAGCACATCGTACTTGTCGACATACGACGGAACGTGGCATGCCACGAAATCGGGAGTGGTAACCAGATAGGGCGACGTGATCGGTTTGTCACCGAAACGCAGGTGCGACGAGGTGTAGCCGCCCGACTTCTTCGAGTCATACGAGAAGTAAGCCTGGCAGTACTTGTCGGTCGAACCGCCGATGATCTTGATCGAGTTCTTGTTGGCACCGACCGTACCGTCGGCACCCAGACCGAAGAAGAGAGCCTCGAAGGTACCCTCCTTGGCCATCGATATCTCCTCGCCTACGGGCAGCGAGTGATTCGTCACGTCGTCGTTGATACCTACCGTGAAACGGTCCTTGGGCTGTGCGGCCTTCAGGTTCTCGAATACGGCCAGCATCTGTGCCGGCGTAGTGTCCTTCGACGAGAGGCCATAGCGTCCGCCGATGATCATCGGCTGCAGGTCGTGGCCGTAGAATACGTCGCGAACGTCGAGATACAGAGGCTCGCCGTTTGCTCCGGGCTCCTTGGTGCGGTCGAGCACGCAGATGCGTTTCACGCTCGTCGGCAGCACGTCGAAGAGGTACTTCGCCGAGAAGGGACGGTAGAGGTGTACGGTGATGACACCGACCTTCTCGCCCTTGGCGCGCAGGTAGTCGACGCACTCCTTGATGGTCTCGGTAACCGAACCCATTGCCACGATGATGTTTTCGGCATCGGGAGCACCGTAATATGTGAAGGGCTTGTATGTACGGCCCGTGATCTTCGAAATCTCGGCCATGGTTTCGGCAACCATGTCGGGCACGGCGTCATAGAATTTGTTGGCAGCCTCGCGCGTCTGGAAATAGATGTCGGGGTTCTGTGCCGTACCGCGGGTAACGGGGTGTTCGGGATTCAATGCACGTGCGCGGAACTCCTTGAGAGCATCGCGGTCGAGCAGCGACGTGAGCGAAGCCTCGTCGATAAGCTCGATCTTCTGAATCTCGTGCGATGTACGGAATCCGTCGAAGAAGTGGAGGAAAGGCACACGTGACTTTATAGCAACGAGGTGGGCAACACCTGCGAGGTCCATGACCTCCTGAACCGACGAGGTGGCCAGCATGGCGAATCCCGTCTGGCGTGTAGCCATCACGTCCTGGTGGTCGCCGAAGATCGACAGCGACTGTGCGGCGAGTGCGCGGGCCGAAACGTGGAATACGCCCGGCAGCAGTTCGCCCGAGATCTTGTACATGTTGGGGATCATCAGCAGCAGACCCTGCGAAGCGGTGAAGGTCGAAGTCAGTGCACCGCTCTGCAACGAACCGTGAACCGCGCCGGCAGCACCGGCCTCGGACTGCATTTCAACAACCTTTACGGTCTCACCGAAGATGTTCTTGCGTCCCTGAGCGGCCCACTCGTCAACGAGTTCGGCCATTGTGGACGAAGGCGTAATGGGGTAAATCGCCGCAACTTCCGAGAACATATACGCGATATGTGCCGCAGCGTAGTTACCGTCACATGTAATGAATTTTTTTTCTGCCATATACCTATAAATTGTTGAATTCTTTCAATTTTGCGCACAAAGGTACAAAATCGTTACCGATACTCCTAATATTTTTTCTGTTAATAAATTCACACTTTGACGCTTTCAATATAACGTCGCCTGACCCCGACATATTGCCCGTCTAAAGGCCGCAACGCCGGTTTTGCCTGCGATTGCTGCCATAAGGCGATAGGGATTCCGCACTGTCAACGTGCGGAATCCCTATCGATGCAAAATCCGGGCCGGCGGGTTACGGCCGCCTGCATGCGCCCCGGAACAAGCACGGTTGCGGCATCACTTCCGGGTATCCGTTATCTCCACATAATCCTCTCCGCCGCAATACTTGCACTTGCGGTGCAGATGGTAAACGACCTTCATTACGACCCTGGCATTGGACCTGCTGCCGACACTTTCAGGATAGCGGTCCACGCGCTCCTTGCCTTTTCATGGCATATTTCTTACGACTAAAAAATAAAACCGTGGGACATAATTCCAATTTGCCCTTCGAGGTCTTAGGAAACCGTGTAGTACAAATATGGAATAAATCCCACGATGGCGGCGTAAGCGCCAAATCCAATATTCAAAGCCTTGAAATCACGCATGAATGTTAGCCGCAACCCACTGCGTGAGTTCGACGAACTCGGCGACCGAGAGTTGTTCGGCCCTGCGGGTGAAGAACGGGTGCTCCTCGCCTCCGAAGTCGCCGAATACCGCCTTCAACGAATTGCGCAGCATCTTGCGGCGCTGCCCGAACGAGGCCTTGACGACCTTGACGAAAAGGCGCTCGTCGCAATCCAGACGGGCGACATTGTTACGTGTGAGTCTGATGACCGCGCTCTTGACCTTCGGGGGCGGGTTGAAGACCTTCTCACCGACGGTGAAGAGGTAGTCTATGTCATACCACGCCTGCAGCAGCACGCTCAATATGCCGTATTCGCGCGAGCCCTCCTTCTCGGCCATGCGTACGGCCACCTCGCGCTGAATCATGCCGACGCACTCGGGTACGAGGTCGCGGTTCTCGATGATCTTGAAGAATATCTGCGACGAGATGTTGTATGGGAAGTTGCCTATGATCTTCACGCCGCCGGGGAACAGCGACGCGAGGTCGGTCTTGAGGAAATCGCACGACATAAGCCGCGGGGTGAACTGCGGAAAATGGGCGTGGAGATACTCGACGCTTTCGCCGTCGATCTCGGCGCCCCACGTGACAATGTCGTCGCGCTGCAGCAGAAACTGCGTCAGCACACCCATGCCGCAGCCCACTTCGAGTACATTGTCGGGACGTTCGGGCGTACCGCCCGAAAGCGCGTCGCAGATTTTGCGCGCTATGTTCAGATCGGTCAGGAAGTGCTGGCCGAGCGACTTTTTGGCTCTTACCTCGTTCACCTTGCAGTTCTTTTACGGTTGCAAAGTTAACAATTATCGGCTATACGCAAAACTGCCAGTGCGTTTTCGGCATGTGCTCATTCGCGGACCGTAAAGCCATCGCTCTCGCATATTATCTTTTCATCATGCTCCATCTCAATCATCTCTTTTTTCCTTATCTGCCATATCCTTCCACCACAGGTTGCGCACGAGCGGTCTCTCCCGGAAAAGGACAGGTTCGCCTATTGCCGGCATGGCAAGGTTTACGCCCTCGTCGGCTGCACGCAGGGCATTCTCCAGAGGTTCGAACCACGCATGCCGCGCAAGCGCGTATTTCGAATTGTGCACGGTGACGACAGCCGAGGCACCGATGTCGGCAACGGCCCGTGCGAAGTATCGCGGCATGAGGTGAATGTTGCTCCACGCCTCGTCGTACTGTCCGTTCTCCATGACGGCCAGGTCGAAACCGCCGAACCGGCGTCCGATATCGGCGTAATGGTTGCCGTAGCCTCCGTCGCCGCCGACGTATATGCGGCTCACGGCCGACTCGACGGCATACGAGGCCCACAGCGTCGCATTGCGTCTGAGCCCGCGTCCAGAGAAGTGCCTCGAAGGGAGGCACGTGACCCTAAGCCCCTCGCACGGCGACGCCGATTCGTCCCAGTCGAGCTCGACGACACGTTCAGGGTCGAATCCCCAACGTTCGAAGTGCTCCCCTACGCCCAGCGGACAAACGACCGTACCGACCCTATCTTTCAGGCGCATGACGGTACGGTAATCGAGATGGTCCCAATGGTCGTGGGTTATCAGCAACAGGTCGACCGGCGGCATATCTTCGGCGCGGAAGGCTTCGGTCCCGCGGAAAGGCCTGTTCACGAACCGCACGGGCGAGGCCGACACGAACACCGGGTCGACAAGTATGCGCCGTCCGCCCGTCTGCAACAGATACGACGAGTGGCCGAACCACACCATCACCTCCTCATCCGGGTCCAGCGCCGACAGATCCGTACGGACAACCGGCACACTCTCCTGCGGCCGCAGAAGAGCCTTGCTGCCGAACAGGAAACGCAACATGTTGGAGGCGAAGCCCCGCCGTGATGTGAACATTACGGTCGTATCGCGGTTGTGGAAGGCGCCGTTGCGATAGTTCGGCGACCGCTCGATACGCGCGAGCCTCTCCCCTCGCGGCAGGCGTCCGAACTGCCTGCCGTGCATGAACAGCGACACGGCTGCCGCAATGGCCGCCAGAACCACAAGGCTTGTTACGATTATACGGACAATCATCTTGCTCATCGTTTCAGATTTGCGCCGTGCGCACGATGTCAATACGCAGCGGCATCGAAATTATTGCATGCGACACGCCCGGCCGGAACAACCGGCAGCCGTTTCCGACCTTGAGGACATCTGCCGCCGGCAAAAAGCCTGAGAGCATCTCTTCTCGAGCATGCCGCCTGCAAAAAAAGGGTGTCGCACGACGTCCGACACCCTCCAGTTCACAAAACCAGTACGCCGTCAGTTGCCCTGTTCGCACATGAACTTTATACGTACCAGGCGGACCTCCTCCTCCGTGTAGTCGCTGCCGAGTTCGGCCAGCGCCTCGTCGAGAGAATCGCTCTCGGCGTCCTCCTTGAAGTAGAGGTATATGTCCTCGGCCTTGTCCTCGTCCATGAACGTATCGATATAATACGATATGTCGAGTTTGGTTCCCGAGTGGACGATGCCTTCTATCTCGGTCAGCAGCTCGTCGAAGTCGAGGTCGCGGGCCCGGGCTATATCCTCGAAATCCATCTTGCGGTCGATGGACTGTATTATGAAGATCTTGTTGCCCGACTTGTTGCCGACCGACTTGACCACCATGTCCTGCGGGCGCACTATGTCCTTCTCCTCGACATAGGCCTTGATGAGCTTGACGAACTCCTCGCCGAACTTCCGGGCCTTGCCCACTCCCACACCGGTGATGTTCTGCATCTCCTCGATGGTTATGGGGTACTGTATCGACATGTCCTCCAGCGACGGGTCCTGGAACACCACGAACGGCGGCAGCCCGTGCTGCTTGGCCACCTTCTTGCGCAGGTCCTTGAGCATGGCGTAGAGCTCCTCGTCGGCAGCGCCGCCCTTGCCGGTCGGGGCCATTGCATCGGCCTCGCGCTCCTCCTCGTCGTAATCGTGGTCGAGAGCCACCATCACCGGCATCGGCATCTTGATATACTGTTCGCCCTTTGCGTTGAGCGATATGAGTCCGTAATTCTCGATATTCTTGTCGATGAGGCCCATTATCAGCGCCTGCCTCAGCACGGCGCCCCAGAACCTGTCGTCATGGCCGTTCCCGGCGCCGAACCACTTGAGCTTGTTGTGTCCGTAGCTCTTGATCATGGCCGTCGTCTTGCCCATGAGCAGGTTGATCAGGTGGTCCATCTTGAACTTGTCGCCTATGTCGCGCAGCGCCTCAAGCGCCATCTTCATCTCGGCCTTGGCCTCGACACGCGGACGCGGGTTGCGGCAGTTGTCGCAGTTCCCGCAGTTGGATTCGCCGTACTCCTCGCCGAAATAGTGCAGCAGGGTCTTGCGGCGGCATATTGCGCTCTCGGCATATGACACCGTTTCGAGCAGCAGCAACTTACCGATCTCCTGTTCGGCGATGGGCTTGCCCTGCATGAACTTTTCGAGCTTCTGTATATCCTTGTGGCTATAGAATGTGATGCACACTCCCTCGCCGCCGTCACGTCCGGCACGACCGGTCTCCTGATAGTATCCTTCGAGCGACTTGGGTATGTCGTAGTGTATCACATAACGCACGTCCGACTTGTCGATGCCCATACCGAAGGCGATCGTGGCCACGATGACATCGACATTCTCCATGAGGAAGTCGTCCTGGTTCTTGGCGCGCGTCTGCGCGTCCATGCCGGCATGGTAGGCCAGGGCCTTGATGCCGTTGGCGACAAGCAGTTCGGCCAGTTCCTCGACCTTCTTGCGGCTCAGACAGTAGATTATGCCGCTCTTGCCCTCGTTCTGCTTGATGAAACGTATGATCTCATGTTCGGCGTTATGCTTCGGGCGTATCTCGTAGTAGAGGTTCGGACGGTTGAACGACGAACGGAACACCGTCGCATCGGTCATGCCCAGGTTCTTCTGTATGTCCATCTGCACCTTGGGCGTGGCCGTGGCCGTCAGCGCTATCAGCGGAGCCTGGCCTATGTCGTTTATGATCGGGCGTATGCGGCGGTACTCGGGACGGAAGTCATGGCCCCATTCCGATATGCAGTGCGCCTCGTCAATGGAGTAGAACGAGATCTTGATCTTGCGCAGGAAGGCTACGTTGTCCTCCTTCGTGAGCGACTCCGGTGCAAAATAGAGCAGCTTGGTCTTTCCGGCAAGCACGTCGTCGCGCACCTGCTGTACGGCTGTCTTGTTGAGCGAGGAGTTGAGGAAGTGGGCAATGCCCGAATCTGCCGAGAACGTACGCATCGCATCGACCTGGTTTTTCATCAGTGCAATGAGGGGAGATATGACGATGGCCACACCGTCCATGAGCAGTGCCGGCAGCTGATAGCACAGCGACTTTCCGCCGCCCGTAGGCATCAGCACGAAGGTATCCTTGCCGGCCAGAACGTTGCGTATGACAGCCTCCTGGTTCCCTTTAAACGACGAGAAGCCGAAATACTCTTTCAGCTTTTCATGAAGCATGTCCCCGCTTTGTGCAATGTTGGCCATTTCCGTCTCCCGATTTCTCAATTTTAAGTCAAAGATAAAACTTTATTTCGAATTTTTATAATAACTTTGTAAAAAAATCATTGGAATGCGACTTTTCACAACCAATCTGGTAAAGAAATATAAGGCACGTACCGTAGTGGATCATGTATCCATAGATGTGAAGCAGGGCGAGATAGTCGGACTGCTCGGTCCCAACGGGGCCGGCAAGACCACTTCGTTCTACATGATCGTGGGTCTGATCAAGCCCAACGAGGGTCAGATCTTCCTGCAGTACGACGACGGGCGCACCGTCGAACTGACAAAGGAACCGGTCTACAAACGGGCCCAGATGGGCGTCGGTTACCTTGCACAGGAGGCATCTGTATTCCGCCGTCTTTCGGTCGAGGACAACATCAAGGCAGTGCTCGAGATGACCAATTTCTCAAAGGAGTACCAGGCCGAGCGTTGCGAAGCCCTGATCGAGGAGTTCCGACTGCAGAAGGTACGCAAGAGCATGGGTATCCAGCTCTCGGGAGGCGAACGCCGCCGCACGGAGATAGCCCGCGCCGTAGCCATCAACCCGGCCTTCATTCTGCTCGACGAGCCGTTCGCCGGCGTCGACCCCATAGCCGTGGAGGACATACAGAGCATCGTCGCCACACTCAAGAACAAGAATATCGGCGTCATCATCACCGACCACAACGTCGACGAGACGCTCGCCATAACGGACCGCACATACCTTCTTTACGAAGGCAAGATTCTGAAGACCGGAACAGCCGAGGACCTGGCAAACGACGAGATGGTCCGCCGCGTATATCTCGGCAAGAACTTCGAGCTCAAGCGCAACCACCGCTTCGAGTCGGAACAGTAAATTCGAAACACCTGATATGGATAAGACAGTCCCGCGGGGTACGCTGAAAGGCAAACTCACCCCGCCATGTTCAAAAAGTTACGCCCAACGGGCGCTTGCTCTCGCATTGCTTGCCGACGGTGAGAGCACGTTGCGCAACATCGAGTTCTGCAACGACACGCTCTCGGCCATCAAATGTATCGAGGCTCTCGGGGCCGAGGTCCGGAGGACGGGCGAGACGACGCTCTCGATACGCGGGGGATTCTCACCCAGGGACAACGTACTCAATGTCGGCGAGTCGGGTCTGGCAACCAGGCTCTTCACGCCGATAGCCGCATTATGGGACAAGCCCGTGGTAATTACCGGCGAGGGGACGCTGCTGCACCGTCCGATGACCATGATGATGGAGCCGCTGCGCCACCTCGGCGTGGCCGTACGCGACGGCGGCGGCTACCTTCCGATCGAGGTATGCGGGCGCATGCACGGCGGCAGGATAGAGGTCGACGGCTCGATATCGTCGCAGTTCATCACGGGGCTGCTGCTGGCGCTGCCCATGGCCGAAGGCGACACCACACTGAAGGTCCACGGCGCCGTCTCGACACCGTATATCGACATGACCGTGGAGACGGCCGAGAGGTTCGGCGGCAGGATACTCCACAGCGACTACACCGAATTCTTCATCGAGGGAGGCCAGCGCTATACGGCCGCCGACTACGCGATCGAGGGCGACTGGAGCGCCGCCGCGATGCTGCTTGTCGCCGGCGCCATTGCCGGCGAGGTGACGCTCGACAACATCTCGACGCTCTCGAAACAGGCCGACACGCTCATATGCCGGGCGCTGGTGCGTGCCGGGGCATCGGTCATAAACGAGGAGAACTCCATCACGGTCGCCAAACGCGACCTCACGGCGTTCGAGTTCGACGCCACGAACTGTCCCGACCTCTTCCCGGCACTGGCGGCCCTTGCCGCTGCGGCCGAGGGCACGAGTGTCATAACGGGCACCTCGCGGCTCGAACACAAGGAGAGCAACCGCGCCGAGACACTCAGGGAGGAGTACGCCAAACTGGGCATCGAGATAGATATCGAGACCGAGAACGTAATGAAGATCCGCGGCGGCAGCATACACGGCGCCGAGGTCGACGGACACAGCGACCACCGCATAGCCATGTCGCTGGCCGTATCGGCCCTGCGCAGCGACGGTGATGTGAAGATCACGGGAGCCGAATGCGTCGGCAAGAGCTACCCCAATTTCTTCGAGGATATCGAATCCCTGAGGGTAAAATAGATAAGACAGACCATGCACAACACTTTCGGACAGGCATTGAGGCTGGAGATCAGCGGGGCGTCGCACTCCGAGCGGATAAGTATCCGCATGGAGGGGGTCCCTGCGGGCATACCGCTGTGCACCGACGATTTCCGTGCCGACCTCGATGCCCGCAGGGCAGGAGCCATGGGCACCACCCCGCGGCGCGAAAGCGACACGCCCGAAATCGAGGGTACAGTCGACGGGCAGACCGACGGAAGTGCCATAACCATATCGTTCCGCAACGAGAATACGCGCTCGGGCGACTACTCGCAGTTCCGGCGCCACCCGCGCCCGTCGCATGTCGACTTCGTCGCCGACCGCAAATACGGCGAAGCGATAGACCTGCGCGGCAGCGGACAGTTTTCGGGACGCATGACCGTAGCGCTGGTGGCTGCAGGCGTCGTGGCCAAGAAGATACTCGGAGACGGGATAAGATTCACGACCGGGATCATCGAGATCGGCGGCTGCCGTGACCGGGAGCGTTTCGACGAAATCATCATGGACGCCGTAGCCGACGGAGATTCGGTCGGCGGTGTCGTCGAGTGCCGTGTCGAAGGCCTGCCCATAGGGTTGGGCGAGCCCTTCTTCGACTCGGCGGAAAGTATCATAAGCCACCTGCTCTTCTCGGTGCCGGCCGTAAAGGGCGTGGAGTTCGGTTCGGGCTTCGAGGGCGTGCGGCTGCGCGGGTCACAGCGCAACGACCGCATAGTCGATGCCGACGGCACCACGGCAACCAACAACGAGGGCGGCATCAACGGAGGACTGACCAACGGTAACCCGCTTGTGGTAAGGGCGGCAGTCAAACCGACACCGAGCATAGCACAGCCGCAGGAGACGTTCGATTTCGGCACCGGCAGGGTCGGAACGCTCGTCATCGGCGGCCGCCACGACAGCTGCATCGTACTGCGTGCCCGCATCGTGATCGAGGCCGTTACGGCCATAGCGCTCGCCGAGCTGAAACTCATGTCATAACAAATGTCCACACGCAACCAGACCGTACACCGCATTGCCGATTCGCTGACCGGGCTATACGACCGCAACGAAGCCCTGCGCATCGCCCGCATGGTTGTCACGGAGCGTGAAGGCATATCGTTTTCGCAACTCATAGCCGATCCCGACGCCGAAACATCGTTCGCCGGTTACGAAACGCTGGAGAGGCAGCTTGCCGCCGGACGTCCGGTGCAATATGTCATCGGGCGCTGCGAATTCTGCGGCTTGGAGTTCGAGGTCGGCGAAGGGGTACTGATACCGAGGCCCGAGACCGAGGAGCTTGTAGACCTCGTATGCCGCGGAAACTCTTCCGAAAGCAGGATACTCGACCTCTGCACGGGCAGCGGCTGCATAGCCGTCAGCATCGCGCGGCGGTTGGGTTCGCACCGTGTCGAGGCTGTGGACATCTCCGAAAAGGCGTTATGCTATGCACGGCGCAATGCCGCCAGGGCGGGCGTCGACGTACTTTTCATGCGCGGAGACGTGCTTGACGGTGACATCTGCGGGCTTGAGGGCGAATACGACGCCATCGTCTCGAACCCGCCCTACATTCCGACAGCCGACATGGCGGAGATGCACGTGAACGTAACCGGATACGAGCCCCATGAAGCGCTGTTCGTCCCCAACGACAACGCGCTGCTCTTCTACCGCGCGATAGCCGATGCCGGACGCCGGTTGCTCGGCGAGGGCGGCAGGCTCTATTTCGAAATATATGAACGCCTCGGAGACGAGGTATGCGCACTGTTGCGCGAAAAAGGATACCGCGATGTGGAGTTGCACCGCGACATGAATTCAAAACCGAGAATGGTATGTTGCCGAAAATAGAACGGACAAAACGCACCAAGACACCCGAACAGGCTCTCAAGGCACTGATGCGGCTGGCGTCGCGTGCCGAGAAGTCGTCGGGCGACGCCATGCGCCTGATGGCCGGCTGGGGCGTTGAACCGTCGCAGCGGCGGGCCGTGCTGGACAAGCTGGTCGGCATGAAGTTCATCGACGACCGTCGCTATGCCGAGGCATTCGTACGCGACAAGATGCGTTTCAGCGGCTGGGGGGCCTACAAGATACGCACGGCGCTGCGCGGCAAGGGCATCGCTCCGGAGATCATCGACGAAGCGCTGTCGCAGGCCGACGGTACGGAGATGGCCGAACGCCTGCAACGCGCACTTGCAACAAAGATGCGCAGCGTGAAGTATTCGACACCATACGAATTGAAAAACAAGCTGCTGCGATACGGTGCATCGCTCGGATACGACTTCGAGACCGTAGCCGAGGCCGTCGCCGGTATCGTAAAGGCGGAGGATTGAAAATGCGAAAGATTCTGACAACGGCGCTGCTGGCGCTTACGTTCGGGGCCAATGCACAAACGCTGAACCCCGACAACTACGAATACCCCGTAAGGAACGTCGCGGGGCTCTGTTCTTCAAATTTCGGGGAGATGCGCCCCGACCACTTCCATTCGGGCGTGGACATCAAGACCGACGGAGTCGAAGGCAAACCCGTTGTTGCCGTAGCCGACGGTTACATATCGCGCATCGTCGTCCAGCCCTCGGGATACGGGCAGGCTCTCTATGTCACCCACCCCGACGGCACGACATCGGTCTACGGGCACCTGTCGCGGTTCCGCAGCGACATAGACTCGCTCGTCCGCACCGAACGCTACCGCCGGCAACGCAACTCGGTCGACATTTTCTTCAACGAGGAGGAGTATCCCGTACGGCGCGGCGAGACCATCGCCCTGTCGGGCAATACTGGCAACTCGTTCGGTCCGCACCTGCACTTCGAGATACGCGAGACCGCAACGCAGCGTACGCTCAACCTCATAGCGCAGGGCGTAATCAGGGTTGCCGACACGCAAAAGCCTATCGTCAACGCCATATATTATGTTGCTGTCGACAGCGTCGGCAGCATGGCGCTGCACTCTAAACCTCGCAGGACGGCATTGCACCGCACGGCACCGGGCCACTATGTCCCGGCCGACGGCAAACCTGTAAAGGTCTCACCAGCCGGGTACTTCATACTCGACGTAACCGACCGCAAGGACAATGTCTGGAACCGTTTCGGGATATATCGCGTAAGTGAGAGCATCGACGGCAAACCGGTATTCGAGTATCGCATGGACGGCTTCACGTTCGACGCTTCGCGCTACTGCAACGCCGTATCGTACTACCCAATGCAGCTCACGGCCCGCAGCGAGATGATACGCCTCGCATGCCTCGAAGGCAACAGGCGCGACTTCTACACCGTACTCGACGACAATGGGCTGGTACGCATGGCTGACGGCGGACGGCATACCGTGCGCATCGAGGCCGAGGACGACTGCCACAACATCTCGGCGATAGAGTTCGAGATAGAGCCGGGCTTCGCCGACGCGGAATTTACCGCCGCAGCCGAAGAGATGCGCAGACGCATCGCCGAAGGCGACCCGTCACTGCTTGTCATCGACCGCACGTGCCCCTTCACGACACGTTGCGGCGACATCGAGGTGACGATACCCGAAGGCTCGCTCTACGAGTCCGTCCCGTTCCACGGCGGCCCTGCCGGTGTGGCGGCCCCGGCCGACTCGACGATCATGGCCATATCACCCGTATATGAGGTCATGGATTCCGACACCCCGCTGCAGAAGAGCATGAACATCTCCATACGGGCATTCGTCCCGTACGACATACGGCCACACGTCGCATTGGCGACAATCACGGCCAAAGGCCGCCCGGCATACGTCGGCGGCAAATACGACAACGGCGCCATAACGGCACGCACGCGGCGTTTCGGGCGTTATTACGCCGTTGCCGACACCGTTGCACCGACAGTCGTGCCGCGATTCATCAATGGCAGCGACATGCGCAAATACAAGGCGATATCGTTCGATGTCGATGACAACTTCTCTGGCATAGGAGAGTATTCGATGTTCATCGACGGCGAGTGGGTACCCGTAGACTACTCCCCCATCAAGGGACGCATGACCCACAGTTTCGACCATCTGCGCTATCCGCGCGGCACGCGGCATACGGTCGTTATCAATGTCACGGACAACTGCGGCAACCGTACCGTCTGGCGCGGGGAGTTCACCCGATAAACGGCATACCGACAAAAGAAGGAGCCCCGCGGGGCTCCTTCTTATTTACCGATTATGAATATGGCCGGTCTCTTGTGAATGTCCGGCACTCCGATGCGGCGCCACTCGGCAACCGTATGCGTTGCGATGAGTTCCGTCGGTGCCGTGATGTCAGCCGCAACGGTCAGCACCGTATCAGCCGCACAACACTGCAGCAACTCGCCGAAGAGCTTGACATTGCGGTAGGGAGTCTCGATGAATGCCTGCGACTGGTGCTCGGACAAGGCTCGCGCCTCAAGCCTTTTGACGGCACGCGAGCGGTCGGGTTCCTTGACTGGCAGATAGCCGTTGAAGGCGAACGACTGCCCGTTCTGCCCCGATGCCATCATGGCCAGTATTATTGACGACGGTCCAACCAGCGGCACCACCCTGATCCCCTTACGGTGGCACAGGGCCACGACCGCAGCACCCGGGTCGGCCACTGCCGGTACGCCGGCCTCGGAGATGACGCCGGCGGAGCGCCCTTCGAGCAACGGCCGCACAAGGGCCTCGATCTGCTGCGGAGCCGTAGTATGTTCGTTCAGTTCGGCGAATTCGAGCGTATCGATCGGTCGCGAGATGCGTGCTTTCGACAGGAAACGCCGCGCCGAGCGGGTATTTTCGACTATGAAGTAGTCGAGCGAATCCATGACTGCGCGGTTGGCTTCGGGCAGCACCTCCCAGACTCCCGTCTGGTCCGAAATGGGGCACGGTATGAGATAGAGCGTTCCGTTCATGCGGCTATTCCTTTACGTATATTCGTTTCACACGCGACGAAACCGAAGTCAGCACCTCGTACGGGATCGTGCCAAGCACGGCTGCCATATCCTCTGGAGTATTGCCCGCCACGGGCGAGAATACCAGAACCTCGCCGCCCTCCACGGCCTCGGGAATGTCGGTAACGTCGATCATGCAGCTGTCCATGCATACGCGGCCTACGATCGGGGCCGGTTTGCCGCCGACGAGCATCGACCAGCAGCCGCAGCCGAGATGGCGGTCCAGACCGTCGGCATAGCCTATGGGGATCGTCGCCACGGCACTGTCACGCGACAATATCTGCGAACGACCGTATCCTATGCCCTCGCCAGCGTGATGGTGTTTGATCTGCACGATGCGGGTCTTGAGGGTCGAAACCGGACGCAGGCCGTCGTTGTGTTCGAATCCGAAGCCGTAAAGTCCCAGACCCAGACGGCACATATCGAACTGCGCCTCGGGGAAGCGCTCGATGGCGGCCGAATTGGCCGTATGTCGGATTATCGGGTACGGCAGCGCCCCGGCAAGGCGTCCGCTCATTGCAGCGAAGCGCGAAATCTGCAGACGCGTAAAGTCGTCCTGCGCTGGATCGTCTGCACAGCTCAGATGCGCGAAGACCGTAGCCACCTCGACCGCCTGCGCATGCACGTTCAGACGTTCGAGCAATTCGTCCAGATCCTCCTGAACGAAACCCAGACGGTGCATGCCAGTATCGAGTTTGACGTGTATCGGATAGTGTCGTTCGCCGTAGCGCTCGACGGCTGCAACGAAGGCCTCAAGCGAACGGAAACTGTATATTTCGGGTTCAAGACGGTTGAGCACCATCTGGTCGAAACTGCCCTCGTCGGCATTCAGCACGACTACGGGCATCGTGATTCCCTTTTCGCGCAGCAGGACACCCTCGTCGGCGAAAGCCACGGCAAGATAGTTCACGCCCTGGTGCTGGAGCATCTGCGCCACCTCGACATCTCCGGCGCCGTAACTCGAAGCCTTGACCATGGCCGTAAGTTTCGTTCCCGGAGACAGGCGCGAACGGTAATAGTTAAGGTTGTGGACCATGGCGTCGAGATCGACCTCAAGCACCGTCGTGTGGCACTTGCGTTCGAGCACATGGCTTATCTTCTCGAAGCGGCTCGAACGGTTGCCCTTGAGCAGCACGGCACAATCGGCGAAATCGCTGCTGTTCATGCGGTGCAGGAACTCGTCCGTCGAGAGGTAGAACGTACCGTCCACCGTCCCGAACAATTCGCGGTACGACGAGATCTTCTCCCCGATGCCGACCAGCGAGCAGACACCGCTCTTGGCCACGAGAGCCGCAACGCGCGAATAAAGTTCGCCGTCGTCCATGCCGCTCTGCAGTATGTCGGAGAGTATCAGCACGGTCCTGCGGCCCGAAGCCATGTTGTGCAGATAGTCGAGGGCTATGGCCAGAGAGTTTATGTCCGAGTTGTAGGCATCGTTGACGATCAGCGAGTTGTTGATGCCCTCACGTGTTTCGAGACGCATGGCTACCGGCTGCAGGCGGCTGAAATCCGGCGCCGGGAAGTTCATCTCGCGGCAGAATGCCTCGACCGTCTGTCCGTTGCGCACCGACGCCTCGTCCGAAAACGGAGGCACTGGCATGGCGGCAGCATCGACCGTACGTATTCCCGTCAGCCGTCCCGCGGCTTCGGCCACGGCCCCATAGGCACTGTGGTATATCAGAGTGCGGGCACCGCGCGCAAGTATCATCTTCTCGGCCACCTTCTCCTCCAGTGACCGGAAGTTCTCCTGATGGGCATCTCCGACCGAGGTGAATATCACCACGTCGGGACGTATCATGCGCTGCAGCCGCTCCATCTCGCCGCGCTGCGAAATGCCGGCCTCGACAAGCACCAGATCCTCGTCGCCCTCCGCCATCAGCAGCGAAAGCGCCACTCCAAGCTGCGAATTGTAGCTGCGCGGCGAACGGAAGAGTTTGAACGTCGCCGGCATGGTCTGTGCGATCCACTCCTTGACAATGGTCTTGCCGTTGGAGCCCGTGATTCCCACAACCGTACCCCTGAGCGAGCGGCGATGGTGTTCGGCCAGCCGCTGCAGGGCCTCAATCGCATTGTCGACCACCACGGTACCGCAGCCATCGGCCGTTTCGCACTCGTGCTCGGCCATAAAGGCCCGCAGGCCGCGTTCGATCATCTGCGGTATGTACCTGTGCGAATCATGGTTGCGGCCGCGCATGGCCACAAAAAGCGTATTCCGACCGAATGCGCAGTTGCGGCTGTCGGTCTCGACACCGTCGACGCTGAGGTCATCGCCGCACAGGCGGCCACCGCAAATATCCGCTATTTCGGACAATCTGTATTTCATATGGATTTTAATTTTAGCTGAAAGTCACTACCGTTACTCCGGCACCGCCCATATCGGGATGCTCGTCGCGCACGACATCGACCTGCGGTATCGTACGCAGGTATTTGCGTATCTCCTCCTTGAGGGCACCGGTACCCTTCCCGTGAAGTATCGTGATGCTGTCGACACCTACCATCAGGGCATCGTCCACGAGGTCCTGCACCTGCTCCAGTGCCTCGGCCACGCGCATGCCGCGCACGTCGATCGACGAATGGAAGTTCAGCCTCCGCTGCGAAATATCGGCCGCAATGACCGTACGCGGGGTAACGGGGCGTGTGGCTTCACGGTACTCGGCATTCGACACCACCGTCAGACGCTCCCGGTCCACCGTGGTCAATATCTGACCGAAGGCCACCTGCGCCTTCTTCCCCTTGATGTTCTGCACCACACCGACCATGTCCTGGCCCTCGATGCGCACCTTCGACCCGACGACTGCCTCCTTCGGCTTTTCGGGTTCGGCCTGCGCCCCCTCCGCTGCACTCTGCTCCGAGCGCCGGCGTTCGGCTCGCCGTGCCTGACGGCGCTCGATACGCTCCATCTCGCGCTCGATGCGTTCGTCATGCCCGCCTTCCGCCTGCGCAGTCTCCTCAACCGTCGCGCGGAAGCCGTCAAGATCGCGGCGCAGCGTGCGCGTGGTATCGCGCTCAGCCTGCGACTCGCGTATCGACTTTATGGTATTCTCGATACGGCGGTTGGCCTCGGCCACAAGCTCGCGCGCCTCGCGGCGGGCATTGCCTATTATCTCGTTGCGCTCGGCGCGTATGCGTTCGAGCTGCTCGCGGTAACGCTGCTCGAGCTCGTCGACCTTGCGGTCGGCTATGCGTATGCGGTCGCGCTTCTGCTCCCAGTAACGCTTGTCACGGGCTATCTCACGCAACTGTTTCTCGATGTTTATATGGTCCGCCCCGACCTTCTCGCTGGCCGAACGTATGATCTGCTCGGGAAGGCCCATCTTGCGGGCGATCTCTATGGCGAAGGAACTGCCCGGCTTGCCCGTCTCCAGACGGAACAGCGGACGTATGTTCTGCACGTCGAACATCATCGCGCCGTTGGATATGCCGTCGGTATTGGCCGCATAATACTTGATGTTCGAATAGTGTGTCGTTATCACGCCGTAGCACCCCTTCTCGACGAGTTTTTCGAGAATGGCCTCGGCTATGGCTCCTCCTATTACCGGCTCGGTACCCGACCCGAACTCGTCGATGAGCACCATCGCCCGCTCCGACGCACCTGACAACATGCGGTTCATGTTCCGCAGGTGCGACGAATAGGTCGACAGGTCATTGTCCATCGACTGCTCGTCGCCTATGTCGATGAAGATGCTGTCGAATATCGTGAACTCGGAGTTGGCCGAAGCCGTCACGGGAAATCCGCACTGGAACATGTACTGCATCAGTCCGGCAGTCTTCAGGCATACCGACTTTCCGCCGGCGTTGGGTCCCGAAATGACAAGTATGCGCTCGTGGCTGTCCAGCTGCATGTCGAGCGGGACGATCGACTTGCCCTGCGCCCTGAGCGTCTGCGCCAGAATCGGGTGGCGCGCATCGCGCAGCACCAGACGTCCGTCGTCCGACATCACCGGCTTCACGCCCCCGTTTTCGAAGGCCCAGCGGGCCTTGGCACGCAGCATGTCGACCGTTGCGAGGTACTCCTCGGCCGAGGCTATGGCATCGGCTTCGGGACGCAGCGAGTCGGTGAAGCGGCTCAATATGCGCACCACCTCACGCCGTTCGGCATATTCGAGTTCCTTGAGTTCGTTATTGAGTTCGACGACCTCGACAGGCTCGACATAGAATGTCTTGCCCGTTGCCGACTCGTCGTGAATGAATCCCTGCAGTTTGCGTTTGTTGGCTGCCGCCACAGGTATGACCGCACGACCCTCGCGTATTGAGATCATGGCGTCGGTGTCGACTATGCCGGCACTCTTCGCCGAGGCGAGTATCTGTTGCAGGCGTTTCGAGACCTGGCCCTCGCGCGAACGTATCTCGCGCCGCACGTCATGCAGTTCGGGCGAGGCGTTGTCACGCACACGGCCGTATTCGTCGATTATGCGGTCGGCCTCGCCGACAATGTGCGAGAACGAAGCCACGCCCTCGCTCAGCCGCCGCACGTAAGGGTAAGCCGCCGCCTCGCGCGACATCACGAACGAGGAGATCTCCCCCGCCGAGCGCAATGCGCGTACGAGCGTCACGACCTCGGCAGTATCGAGAAAAGACCCCTCGATACGTATTTTGGCGACGATGGCATCTATGTCCGCGAACTCGTCACGCGGGAAGTCGCGTTCGACACTCAACAGCCGGCCCACCTCGTCGGCGAGCGACTGCCGTTCGACGATCACACGTTCCGATGAAGAGAATTGCTCCCCGCCCAGCATCTCACGGGCACGCTCCATGGAGCAAAGTTGCGAGATCTGCTCGCGCAGACGATCGAAGCCAACCTTCGATTCGAAATTGGCAGGATAAACCATGGTGCAACTGAATGTTTACTCCGTCACGGCATCTGTCGCCGACTCCTCCGCAACCGCGGCGGCGGCCTTTGCAGCCTTGCGGCGGTCGCGTTCGTCGGCCTTGGGTCCGCGGCCGAAAAGCGAGAAATGGACGTAACGTTTGGGATATGCCTCCAGATCGGCGAGCAGCGACGAAAGGTTGGCACTTGCCGAGGTAAGGTTGTCATAGAGTGCCGGATCGTTCATCAGGCGCGCAACGCTGCCCTCACCCTCGTTGATCTTGTCGAGAGTGGTGTTGAGCTTGTTGATGACACTCTGGAGATTCGAGGCCACGTCGGCCTGTGCCAGGTCGGCCGTAACCGTATTGACATTGAGCATGATGCTGTCCAGACGTTCGGTATTGCGCTCCAGCGCCTCGCTGAAGGCCGACAGGTTTGCGATGATGGCCGCCAGGTCCTGTTTGTTCGAGGTAAGCACCTCGTCCATGCTGCCGGTCATCGAGTCGAGATGCGTTATCACGCCGTGGATATTGCGTTCGTTGGCATCGATCAGTCCGTTCACGTTGTCGAGCGTAAGCGAAAGGTTGCTTATGAGGTCAGTAACCTTCTGTTTCAGAAACTCATACTCCGAACCGGCCATATCCATCAGGTTCCTGTCGTAGCCGGCATCTATACGGTCGCCGCTCGACAGGTACGTCGTCGCCGACCCCAACTCTATCTCGATGGCCTTGTTGCCGAGAAAACCGTTGCTGAAGATCTTGGCTTTCGAGTCGGTCGGGATATCGTACTTGCGGCTTATGGACAACGACAGTTCGACGCTGCCCTCTCCCGACTGGTTGAGCAGTATTTCCGATACCTTGCCGACCTTGACGCCGCGAATTACAACCGGCGTTGCGGTCTGCACGCCGTTGACCTGATCGTAATACACATGGTAGACTCTGTTGCGGCTGAAGACATCGACACCGCTCAGGAACCGTATGCCGGCCCATGTGCACAGGAGAATGACTATGGCGAATATGCCTATCTTAACCTCTCTTTTCATATCCTATCATTTGACCACGCTGCCGTTCTTGACCTCCACGACGAAAGCCCCGTTGAACTCCTTGCGCAGCGATGCGGCTGCACGCTGGGCCTCGACACGGTCGGTATAACGGCCGACGCAATATTTGTATTTATATCTTCCGTTCGCGGTATATCGGCGGACCTTGCCGCGCTGGCTGCCGAAGCAGGCGTTGTCGGAAGCCAGCTGCGTCGAACTTGCCATGATCTGCACGGTAAAGGCACGTCCGGAATCCGCGGCAGCAGGTTTTGCCTCGCTCTTCGGAGCCTGTTTCGTGGCCGGGGCTGCCGACTTGGGTGCAGCGGCCGGTTTTTCGGTCTGACGGCTTTCCGACGCAGCGGCAGTCTTGCCTTCCTTGGCCGCAGAATCAACGGCCGGGGTCTTGGTTTCAGGCTTGGCCGTTTCAGCCGGAGCACTCTTGGCCTGGCTGTCAGTCTTGGGAGCCGCAGCCGGCTTCTTTTCGGGCGTCTTTGTGGCGGCGGGCTCCTTGGCCGGCTCGTCTACGAGAAGCGACTTACGGACATACTCGACATACTCGCTGACCGCGTTGTACAGGTCTTCGGCTATCTGGTTCTGGCCCTTTTCCGAGCACATGTAACGCAACTCGTCAGCATTCGACATGAAACCGATCTCCGTCAGCACGCTCGGCATGTCGGTAGCATACAGAACCTTGAGCGGCTGGCGCTTGATACCGCGCGCCACGCGTCCCGACTTGGCATAGTTTTTCTGAATGAGACGCGCCATCATCTCGCTGTACTCTCCATAAGTGAACTGCAGGTTCTGAATGTATGCACGCACGATCGCCGCCGTCTTCTCGTTCGACATGTCGAGGAACTCCTCCTTGTTGTTGGCGAACAGCACATTCTCGTTCGTACGCGTCTCAAGCGGACTCTCACCCATTATCAGCGTCTCCACGCCGCGAGCACCGGTAGCGCGGGCGGCATTGGCGTGTATCGAGATGAAAATATCGCCTTCGGCCTTGTTGGCAATATCGGCCCGGGCCTGAAGATCCTTGTTCAGGTCGGCCGAGAACTGCATGTCGGTCTTGCGCGTATAGACCACTTTCACGTCCGGCATTCGCTTTTCGATCAGTGCTCCCAATTTCAGCGCCACTTTCAGGTTGAGATCCTTCTCATGCACGCCGCGATATGTTGCTCCCGGGAATTTGGGACCTCCGTGGCCGGCATCGATGACTATGACTTTTACACCCTGCGCAATATTCTCGGCAAACGAGACGTTCGACGTGAAAAACATGCAAAGCAGAATCAGCGAAAAGAGTACTCTGCGCATATGAAGAAAGTTATGTTAAAATTGTAGCCTTACTAAAATTTTATCTATCTTTGTCGGATTAAAATCGCGTCCGCGTTCCGCGCGGAACCCGTTTTTTAGCTGTTTTGCCGACTTGTCGGCAAAGGTACTGAAAATTTTTGGATTTTTGAAAGGTTCGAAGGTAAAATATATCATCTCGACGGCGATACTTGCTGTCGCCGCACAAATGGTATTCGGCACTGCCGCGATCGAAGGGCGTATCATAGGCCCCTCGGGAGTGGCGGGGCCAATGGTTACCGATACGGTCACCGAGGCCGACCCGGCCGCCGCAACCGTAAAAAAAGCGCTGGTCAAGGCGGCGGACGAGGCTCCGCGAACCATATCCGAGGCTGCCGTCCGTGAAAACGGAGGCGAAGTCGCCCGTGAGTTGCGTGCAGCCGCAGAGACGGCCGGTGCCGGGGAGATTGTCGGGATCGAGGGTGCGGCCGATTCGGTTGCAGTCGATTCGGTTGCGGCCGAGGTTTCCCGACGCGGGCAACGGGCCGCAGCACGTGCGCGTCGCCGCGGGAACGCACCGCAGCCACCGACGGAAGAGGATATGGCCGAAATGGAGCGGCGCGATTCGCTCTTCAGCCTGCACGTGGATTCGCTCGTGGCAGCCAAGAACGACTCCGTAAGGCAGGACACCGTCAAGCGCAAGGGTGGCGGAGGCTTCCTCGACGACATAATCAAGGGCAAGAACACCGACTCGCTGGTCTACGACGTCAAAAACAAACTCGTCTACATCTACAACGAAGGCGACGTCGACTACCAGAACATGAACCTCAAGGCCGACTTCATGCGCATAAACATGGACACCAAGGAGATCTATGCCTATGGCAAGCCCGACTCGGTGGACGGCAAGCCCACGGTCACCCACCCGGTCTTCACAGAGGGCAGCGCCTCCTACACGATGGATACGATCACCTACAACATATCGTCCAAGAAGGCGAAGATCAAGGGCGTGGCCACGCAGGAGGGCGACGGCTGGCTTGTCGGCGGCAGCGTCAAGAAGATGGCAGACAACACCATCAACATACAGCACGGCAAATACACCACCTGCGAGGAGACCGACCACCCGCACTTCTACCTGGCGATGACCAAGGCCAAGGTCATACCCGGCAAGAAGGTCATCACGGGCCCGGCCTATCTGGTCATGGAGGACGTTCCGCTCTACTTCCTGGCCATACCCGAAGGATTCTTCCCCGTCAACATGGGTCCGAAATCGGGTCTGCTCATGCCGTCGTACGGCGAGGATTCGAAAGGGTTCTTCATTCGTGACCTCGGATACTATTTCGTCCTGAGCGAGCACATGGACCTGGCCATACGTGGCGGTATCTACACGCTCGGTTCATGGGAGGCATCGGCATCGTCGCGCTACGTCAAGCGCTACAAGTACACCGGCAACCTCAACTTCAACTTCTCGAACATCAAGTACGGCGAGAAGGGCGAACCCGACTACATCAAACAGAACAACTTCCGCCTGCAGTGGACCCATTCGCAGGACGCCAAGGCAAACCCCGGATCGACATTCTCGGCCTCGGTGAACCTTTCGAGCAGCGGTTACAGCAAATATTCGGCCACCAACCTCGACGACATTCTGGCGACACAGACCAACTCGTCCATCGCCTACTCGAAGAGCTGGGCCGGAACACCGTTCTCGCTCTCGATGAACATGGCCGTATCGCAGAACTCGCAAAACTCGACCATCTCGGTGACGCTGCCCACGGTAGTTTTCAACGTCTCGCGCGTCTACCCTTTCAAACGCAAGGAGGTCGTCGGCAAGGAACGCTGGTATGAAAAGATATCGTTCACCTACTCGGGCAAGCTGACCAACACCGTGTCGACAACCGAGAAGGAGCTCTTCACCAAGGAGACACTCAAGAACATGAAGAACGGCGTCGAGCACAGTCTTCCGGTATCAGCCTCGTTCAACGCGTTCAACTACATAAACATCTCGCCGTCGTTCAACTACACCGAGCGGTGGTATTTCAAGAAGGTCGAGCGGCAGTGGAACCCCGAAACCAACCAGGTCGAATACCTCGACCCGGAATACGGTTTCTACCGTCTCTACAACTACAACGCGAGCATATCGGCCAATACCACCATCTACGGTATGTGGCAGTTCAAGAAGAAGACCAGCAAGATACAGGCTATCAGGCACACCATAACGCCGCAGATAGGCTTCTCCTATGCTCCCGACTTCAGCAAGCAGAAATACGGATACTACAAGACCGTGCAGAGCGACTCGCTCGGCCGATATACGGTCTATTCGCCCTTCTCGGACAACGCATACGGCGTACCGGGATCGGGAGAACAGATGTCGCTTACCTTCTCGCTGGCACAGACTCTCGAAATGAAGGTCCTGAGTAAGCGCGACACGACCGGCGTCAAGAAGATCAAGCTGATCGACAACATACAGTTCAGCGGATCGTACAACTTCCTGGCCGACTCGATGCGTCTGTCGACCATACCCATATCGTTCCGATCGACGGTATTCGGCACAAACTTCGGTCTCAACCTGTCGGCTACGCTCGACCCCTACGAGGTTTCACCCGAAGGCAAACGCTACAACAAGCTGATGTGGAAGCGAGGCCTTCCGGGACGTATCGTCAGCACCAGCTGGAGTTTCGGTTACACCTTCAAGTCGAGACAGGACCGCACGCAGGCCGCCATCAACGACATCAACTCCATACCGCCAGAATACATCAACCCGTTCTACGATCCCTACGGCACGATGGACCCCGTACTGCGACGGCAATACATGTCGCAGACATACTACGACTTCTCGATGCCGTGGAATATCGGATTCAACTACATGATCAGCTATTCGGTAAGCTACGTCAACAACGGAACCACCGGATACAGGCGCAACGTCACGCAGACCATCGGATTCAACGGCAGTGTCAACATCACGCCAAAGATGGGTATAACCTTCACCGGCGGTTACGACATCATGAGCAACAAGCTGACCACCTCGTCGATCACCATAACACGTGACCTGCACTGCTGGCAGATGTCGTTCGTATGGATTCCCTTCGGCTACCACAAGAGCTGGAGCTTCAACATCGGCGTGAAGGCCTCGTCGCTGGCCGACCTCAAATACGACAAGAGCCAGAGCATGTACGACAACATGTACTGATGCCACGTTCCGGGGTGTTGGTATGCAATTTGCGATTTACATGTGAAAAGAATGTAAAAACAACAAAGATATGAAAAAGCACACTGCTGATAATCAAAACGTTAATCCCGCAGAAGAGAAGGACGGCGAGAAGCTGGAAAACTCCGCTGCACGGGAGTTGGGTGACAATGTGACAGAAAACGGGGAGACCGCGTCTGACACATTGTCAGATTGTGCGGAACACTCCGAAGAACCCGCCGACAAGGAGGAGGCGAAGACTCCGGCAAAGGATTTCGAGAAGGAGGCCGCCGAATGGAAAGACAAGTACATACGCCTTCAGGCCGAGTTCGACAATTTCCGCAAACGCACGCTCAAGGAGAAGATGGACCTTGTCCAGAGCGGCGGATCCAAGGTCATAACAGGCATGCTTCAGGTGCTCGACGACGTGCTGCGTGCAGTCGAGGCCTCGGAGAAGAGCGAAGACATAGCCGCCCTGCGCGAAGGCGAGAAGCTCGTTGCCCAGAAGTTCACCGAGGCTCTGCGCAAGGAGGGAGTGACCGAGATCGAGGCCAAGGGCCACGATTTCGACGCCGACCTGCACGAAGCCGTGGCGAAATTCGCGGCCGGCGAAGAGCAGAAGGGCAAGGTCATAGATGTCGTACAGCGCGGCTACAAGCTGGGCGACAAGGTTCTCCGTTACGCCAAGGTCGTAGTCGGTGAATAACATTTTATCGGAATATTAAAAGCGGCAATCGCACTGATTGCCAATTGAAGACATGGCAGAGAAAAGAGACTACTACGAGGTTCTTGGCGTCGAACGCAACGCCAATGCCGACGAGATAAAGAAGGCCTACCGCAAGGCGGCCATAAAGTATCACCCCGACAAGAATCCGGGTGACAAGGAGGCCGAAGAGAAGTTCAAGGAGGCTGCCGAAGCATACGACGTGCTGTCGAATCCCGACAAGCGTGCACGCTACGACCAGTTCGGTCATGCGGGCATGAGCGGTGCTGCCGGCGGCGGGTTCGGCGGTTTCAGCGGCGGAGGGTTCTCGATGGAGGACATCTTCTCGCAGTTCGGAGACATATTCGGCGGTCACTTCGGCGGCGGATTCGGCGGTTTCTCGGGCGGAAGCCGCAGCCGCAGCGCAAACCGTGGCACGGACATACGTGTAAAGATCAAGCTTACACTGGCCGAGATAGCCGGAGGCACGACCAAGAAACTGAAGATAAGCAAGAATATCGCCTGCGACAAGTGCGGCGGTTCGGGAGCCAACGGTTCCAACGGCTACTCGACATGCAGCATGTGTAACGGCACGGGTGTTGTCACCAGGGTCGAGAACACCTTCTTCGGCCGCATGCAGACACAGGGCGTATGCCCCACCTGCGGCGGCACGGGCAAGGTCATCACCTCGCCGTGCGACAAGTGCCACGGCGAAGGTACGGTCAAGGGCAGCGAGATCGTCGAGATAAAGATCCCGGCAGGCGTCGGCGAGGGAATGGTCCTCACCGTGGCCGGCAAGGGCAATGCCGCACGCCGCGGAGGCGTGAACGGCGACCTGCTCGTGGTTATCGAGGAGGAGCGCGACCCGCAGCTGGTACGCGACGGCGACGACCTGATCCACAACCTCAACATCACGGTCACCACCGCGCTGCTGGGCGGCGAGGTCGAAGTGCCGACGATCGAAGGCAAGGCCAAGATCAAGATCGCCCCGGGAACGCACGCCGGCAAGGTTCTGCGCCTGCGCGGCAAGGGATTGCCCTCGGTCAACGGATACGGGCACGGGGATATTCTGGTTGTCGTCGACATCACCATACCGTCGCGGCTTTCGGCCGAGGAGCGCCGTCTGGTCGAGCAACTCGCACAGCAGCCTTCGTTCAAGGCCGCCGAGAAGGTCGAGAACCAGAACATCTTCGAACGCATGAAGAGTTTTTTCAGATAACCATATAACAGATTTTGCAGCATGGGTTGGTTCAAACCTTTCAAGAAACCCAACGGGTTCAAATATACGCCGCGCTTCTACGACCCCGTCAAGGAGGCACGCGAGCAACGGCGCCGCGAACTGCGCGGCGAAAGTGTCGAGACCGACAACTGCGAATACCGCCCGGGCCAGTATCTGCGCACACAGCAACAGGCCCGCATGGAGCGGAGGACGCTTGAGGAGTCGCGCCAGAAAAGCGGTTCGAGCCTTATAATCTTCGCCGTACTGGCAATCATACTGATCGTCGGATACATTCTCTACCCGCGCATCGTGAATGCCTTTGCGACGGCAGGCGACAAGGCAGCCGTACGTCAGGCGGAACCCGTACAGGAGGAGTTCGACCCCTATGCACCCATAACGATCGTTCCGAACGATTACGAAGAGTAGAAGAGTAACAGATGTCAGACAAGATAAAACTGCTTCCCGAAATCGTCGCCAACCAGATAGCGGCGGGCGAGGTCGTCAATTCTCCGTCATCGGTAGTCAAGGAGATGATGGAGAATTCGATCGACGCGGGGGCGCATTGCATCAAGGTCAACTATCGCGATGGCGGCAAGGAGCTTATCCAGATCGTCGACGACGGTTGCGGCATGTCGCCTGTCGACGCACGCATGGCCTTCGACCGACACGCCACAAGCAAGATATCGACTGTCGACGACATCTACAAACTGCGCACGTTCGGGTTCCGCGGCGAGGCGCTGGCCTCGATAGCCGCCGTTGCGCAGGTCGAGCTGCGTACGCGCCAGCCCGAAGACGAGACCGGCACCGAAACCATCGTCAACGGAGGCGAGTTCATCTCGCAGAAACCGGTCATGGCGCCGGTCGGATCGCAGTTCATGGTGCGTAACCTCTTCTACAACGTTCCGGCACGGCGCAAGTTCGTCGGCGACTCGACAAGGCTTGCATCGCAGATCAAGTCCGAATTCCAGCGTGTGGCGCTGTGCAACCCGGACGTTGCGTTCGAACTCTACGCCAACGACGCCCCGATCTACAAGCTGCCGCGCACGACGCTCGTAGGACGCATCATCGACGTCATAGGCAAACACATAAAACAGAACCTGCTCGAAGTGGAGACCGAGACGTCGATCGTCGACATCAAGGGTTACATCGGGCAGCCGTCCGTAGCCAAGAAACGCAACAACGAGCAGTTCCTCTTCGTCAACGGGCGATTCTTCAAGTCGCAATACCTGAACAAGGCCATACTCAAGGCCTACGAGAAACTGATTCCCGAAGGGAGCTTCCCGTCGTTCTTCATCTTCATGAAGGTGAACCCCGAGCGTGTCGACGTCAACGTCCACCCGCAGAAGACCGAGGTCAAGTTCGCCGACCTGGAGAACATCTGGCAGATACTGCTGGCATCGGTGCGCGAGACCCTTGCGAAGACCGGGGCCGTGCCCCTGCTCGACTTCGACGACGAGGCCGCCATCGAGATACCCATATCGCAGAAAGGCGTGATCTATACCGAACCGCGTTCGACGAGCGACGACGACTACAACCCTTTCCGCGAGGGGTACGTCCAGGACAGCGGCGACACCGGCCGCCGGCCGTCACCGGCACATGAACGGTACGCCGAGCCGACACCGGCACCAGCCGCAAAGGGACGTGCATATACGTACGACGACAACGACATGGACTTCATTCCGACACGGCACGAAGAGATGGATTTCATTGCCGCACGGCATGACACTCCCGACAACGAGTTCGAGTTCATCGCATCGGCGGAGGAACCGGCAGCGGCCGATACGCTCCAACTTCCGCAGACGGAGGACAAACAGAACTTTACATCATCGATGTATATAGGCAACGGATACGCCGGAGCCATATACGGCGGGCGCTTCGTAATCGTCGACCTGCGACGCGCGCGTGAGCGTATCCTCTACGAGAGCTATATGATGCTCATGGGCAACAGTTCGTCCGTAAGCCAGCAGCTGCTCTTTCCCGAGCGGCTCGTGCTGTCGAACGACGAATATGCGCTTCTTGAGGAGAATGCCCCCGAGTTCGCCTCGCTCGGATTCGACATCGACTTCGAGGGCGACGGCACGATCGTAGTGAAGGGTATTCCCGCGGAAACGGCCTCGGACGGGACGGACGAGTTGATATTCGAACTGCTCCAGGCATTCGACACACCTGCCCCGGCCGTCGAGATGCGGCGCGAAAGGCTGGCCTGCACCATGGCCCGCAATGCCTCGCGCACGTTCGGCCGGAACCTGAGCGACAGCGACGTCGCCCAGCTCCTCGACCAGCTCGCCATGAGCGACAACATATGTTTTTCACCCTCCGGCAAGCCAATAATGGCCGAAATAACCCCCGACGAGCTCCGCTCGAAACTGGGATAAACAGACAAAACGATGAATCCGTATTTCAGAACACCCCCGGTCGTAAAGAACCTGATCATAGCCAACACTCTCATATTTTTGGCAACGTGGCTGTTGCCGCAAGCGGCAATCATAGCCGACAGATTCTTTGCGCTCTACTGGTTCGGCAGCCCGCTGTTCCACTCCTACCAGTACATCACCTACATGTTCCTGCACGGCGGCTTCGGCCACCTGTTCTTCAACATGTTCGCGCTATGGATGTTCGGGCGCACACTCGAATACGAGCTCGGCTCCAGACGCTTCATCATATACTACCTGGTATGCGGCGTCGGCGCGGCGCTGATACAGATGCTGGTGGCATGGCTTACGGGCGAACTTGGCATAGTACTCATCGGAGCATCGGGCGCCGTGATGGGCGTACTGCTCGCATTCGGAGTCATGCACCCCAACGAAGTGCTTATCATGTTCCCGATACCGGTGCCCGTCAAGGCCAAATGGTTCGTCATAGGATACGCCGCCCTCGAACTCTTCTACGGAGCTACGGGCCGGGCCGCAGGCATAGCCCACTTCGCACATGTCGGAGGCATGCTGTGGGGTTACCTGTTGCTGCTATACTGGAAACGCAAGGGCGCGATAAGATACTGACGGAACAATGAGCGAATACTACAGCAGCCGCCTCGACGGCAAACGCAAATCCGACAAACGCAAGCGTAACTCGCTTTGGGGCATGTTGCTCAATGCAGTCATGGCGGCCGTTTCGGTCGTCACGGCATTCTGCATGTTCATGATCTTCATCGGAGGGTTCGTCCCGCCCGAGAAGTTGTGGTATTTTTCGCTGCTGGGGCTCATTTCGCCAATAATCTACGTCCTGGCCATGGTATCGCTGCTATACTGGATCGTCAGGTGGAAGTGGCGCATGGCGGCATTCATGATGTTTTTCGTTTTCATCGGGCTCTTCAGGGTTTCGCTATATTACAAAATAGACATCACACGCGAATACGAGGAGCCGCAATACGACCGCGACCATATCAAGGTACTCTCATACAATATACGGCAGATGCGCGACGACAAATGGCAGCTTACGGCCGACTCGATCCGCAAGTTCATTGCCGACTGCAAGCCCGACATCATCTGTTTCCAGGAGTCGCATTCGGACATCGAAAGCGCCGACATGGTCGATTCGCTGCTTCGCGGATACAATGCGACCCGGACGGACAAGGTCGACGGCCAGTTCGTACGCTGTTACTCGAAATTCCGCATCATAAGGTGCGACTCTCTCGACGGCATGTGCGGAACTGGCTCCGGAATATGGGCTGACATGCGCATAGGCAGCGATACGGTCAGGGTATTCAACGTCCACCTGCAGACCACGTCGATCACGGCCGACGACAAGGAGTACATCATAAACCACAGGTTCATATCCGACTCCACGCGCGAGGACAAGATGCACAGCATCGCACGACGCCTGTACGACAACAGCCTGATGCGTGCTCGCCAGGTCGAGGCCCTGCATGCACATATTGCCGAAAGCCCGTACCCGGTTATCCTGTGCGGCGATTTCAACGACGTCCCCATGTCGTACGCCTACCGCACCGCATCGCGCGGTCTGACCGACACGTTCAGCAAACAGGGGCACGGATATGCGCATACGTTCCGCGGATTCTTCAACATGCTGCGCATAGACTACATACTTGTATCTGACGAGTTCGAAACGCTGTCATATGAGGTTCCGCGCATCGCCGTATCGGACCACTATCCGGTATTCGTACGGCTGAAACTGCTGACTCAATAATACAAAATAGACCATGATTCTGGATTCATTGCGGAACAAGGAGCTGTACTACCCGCTCTGTCCGCGTTTCAAAAAGGCATTCGAGTGGCTTGAGGCCACCGACATCGCATCACTCGCCACCGGTCGCCACGCGATAGACGGCGACGACATCTTCGTCAACGTATCGGAACTCGACCTGCGTCCGCGCAGCGCCGCCGCTCTCGAAGTTCACGACAAATATATCGACATACAGATAGTCGCAGGCGGGGCCGAGGAGTTCGGCTGGAGCGAACGCCGCCTGCTTGAGGATCCGCGCGGTGAGTTCGACGCAGAGAAGGACATACGCTTCTACAACGATACGCCGCAAACCTTCTACACGGTACGCGAAGGTGAATTCACGATACTGATGCCCGAGGACGCACATGCCCCGATGCTCGGCGAAGGACATGTTCGCAAACTCATCATAAAAGTTCGCAAATAGAAGATTATCAATCGTTGAGGGCGGCGACCGCGCAGGTATCGCCGCCCTTGCCATTTTTGGAAGAATCAATTTGATTTCCTATATTTGCTATTAAAGGAGATTTTGAATATGGGCAAATTGATCAAAACGGCAGCGGTAGCACTGTCCATAATGACGGTTCTCGTGTGCTGCGCAAAGGGAAACGACGAGGAGTTGCACAACACGACCATGAGCATCGGGGCTATCGGAGAAGTCCCTTCGGAAGGCATTTCAGAGGGGCGTTTCGCCATAACGTTGACCGACCGCGGCAACAACGAAGTCAAGGCCATGCCCGACGGTACGGTCGTAACGGCTGCGGCATTCGACGAATCGACAAGCGAGATAGTCTTCAGCGTAAGCGAGAATACGGGCATGAGCCGCTCAGGATACATCGTACTCTCATGCGGCAAGGCCGCCGAGGTCGCAAAGATAGAACAGCACCAGGGGACCATACTCAAAGGCAAGTCTGGCTGGTACGAACTGCCCGTTATAACCGACAGCGAGAACTGCATCTATTATTCTCACTCGTCGCTGCCGTCGGCGCCCGAACGCCGCAACTATTCGTTCTGTTTCGCTACGGACATGTACGCATCGCTGTGGGTGGCATATCCCATGCACGAATGCTACCTCGGCTCGGCAGACCGCCGCGACACATTCGGATACGACAAGGATTTCGCCGATTTCTGCGGCGACAGCGGCTACGGCATGCAGGCGCAGGTTACGGGTGCATACTACACCGAATTCGGCAACACGACCACCAGCGCAACGAACCTGCAGTACTCGCGCGGCCATCAACTGCCGTCGGCCGACCGTACGGGCAGCTCGGCCGACAACGACACGAGTTTCTACTCGACCAACATGACGCCGCAGCGCCAGTCGCTCAACGGCGGCGCATGGTACAAGCTCGAAGAGCTGGTGCGCAAACAGTGGATTTGCAGCGACACACTCTATGTCGTTACCGGAGCGATGTTCGAGGAGGGTCACGCCACAGCCTACGACAACAAGAGCAACGGCAAATGCGTCCCCGTACCCACCAAATACTGGAAAGTATTGCTGCGCACGCGCGACGGCAATACGGGGCGCAGCGTGGCCGAGTGCAGCGCGTCGGAACTGCAGTGCATAGGATTCGTACTTGAGCACAGCGACTCGCGCAGTTCACAGAAGGTATATACGACCGATGCGCGCAGCGTGAAGCAGATGGAGGAGCTTACGGGATTCACCTTCTTCGCCAATGTCCCGAACGCACCCAAGGAGACATTCGACACATCGTTGTGGAGCGGGCTGACCGTGCAATAGCACCGGTCACCGTTCCCCCTGAGAGCCGGTATTGCCCGGCGTATCATGTTGGCAGACAATAAAAAACAAGAGAAACCGAATCGGTTTCTCTTGTCGTGTTGGGCTACCAGGACTCGAACCTAGAATGACAGGACCAGAATCTGTAGTGTTACCATTACACCATAGCCCAATGTTCTTCAGAACGGTGATGCAAAAGTAGAATATAATTTTGCTTTTTCAAAGAAAAAACGAAAAAAATTGTATATTTGTTTAAATATTTTTCAGCCGCGAGTTTTTGCGGTCCATAAAACCAACTTAATATGAACATAAAATTTCGATTAACCGTGATGAACTTCCTGCAGTTTGCAGTATGGGGTTCATATCTGGTATGTATCGGCAACTTTCTTGGACGTGTAGGTCTGGGCGATTATATTTCGTGGTTCTACATTGCACAGGGTGTGGTCTCGATCTTCATGCCGGCAATCATCGGCGCCATTGCCGACAAATTCATTCAACCGCAAAGGCTTCTCGGCATCTCGCACCTGCTGGCTGCGGGCTTCATGCTTCTGGCCGCCTACTTCGGCATCGAGGCCACGCAACTGACGGCCGCCGGAGAGGCCACCTCGATATGGCCAATATTCACGGCATACTGCCTGAGCGTGGCGTTCTACATGCCGACCATCGCACTCTCCAACACCGTAGCCTTCTCGATCCTCAAGAGCCACGGATACGATACGGTCAAGGATTTCCCGCCGATCCGCGTATTCGGCACCGTCGGCTTCATCGCAGCCATGTGGTTCGTCAACTTCGTCAGCTTCGGACTCGCCGAAGCGGCACAGTTCACATACATGCAGCTGATCGTCTGCGGCGCGCTCGGCCTGCTGCTGGGCCTCTATTCGTTCTCGCTGCCACAGTGCCCGATATGCAGTGACGACAGCAAGAACAAGACCCTCGTGCAGCGTCTCGGCTTCGACGCCTTCGTGCTCTTCAAACAGAAGAAGATGGCGCTGTTCTTCATCTTCTCGATGCTGCTGGGCGTATCGCTGCAGATAACCAACGGCTACGCCACCCCGTACATCAACAGTTTCGCCGCCTCGTCGCAGAGCTGGTTTGCCGAGAACCCGACCCTGCTGGTATCCGTATCGCAGATCTCCGAAGCGCTGTGCATTCTGCTCATTCCGTTCTTCCTCGGACGGTTCGGCATCAAACGCGTGATGATGATAGCCATGTTCGCATGGGTATTGCGTTTCGGCTTCTTCGGCGTTGGCTCCACCGAAAGCGTGCTCGGTATCGTGGCGCTCTTCATATCGTGCCTGGTTTACGGCGTAGCGTTCGACTTCTTCAACGTTTCGGGCGCACTCTTCGTCGAGCAGGAGGCATCGAAACCCATGCAGGCTTCGGCTCAGGGTCTGTTCATGCTCATGACCAACGGCATCGGTGCCTCGGTCGGAACATGGATCGCCGGCAAGGTCGTAATGCACTACTGCGAGTGGGAAAACGGCTATCTCGTTGCCCGCGACGGTGTCGCAGGCGGCTGGCAGGCCACGTGGGGAATATTTGCCGCATACGCGCTCGTCGTTGCGCTGGTATTCACCGTCGCCTTCAAATACAAGCACAACCCCGCCGCTTCAAAGAAATAGGCTTACAGATAAAACAACATGTCATGTACCCGCAGCCTTTTGTCAAGGCTGCGGGTTCTTTATTGTCCGAGCCGTCACGCCACGGCCGAACCCGCTGTCATGCTCTCGATTCAAACGGCCGAACGCCTCATACAAAGAAAGGCCGGACATCGCATGATGTCCGGCCTTTCCATGACCAATATCGGGCTGGTTACTCCTCCTTGCCCAGTTGCATCTTGTCGATGAGAGCCTTGGTCTGCGGCTTGTGACCGCGGAACTTGACATAGAGCTTCATCGGGTGCTCCTTGCCGCCCTTCGACAGGATATTCTCGCGGAACGAATCCGAAACCTCGCGGTTGAATATACCCTTCTCCTTGAAGAGCGAGTATGCATCGGCAGCAAGCACCTCGGCCCACTTGTAACCGTAATAACCGGCGGCATAACCTCCAGAGAAGATATGGGTAAATGCCGGAGCCATGGCCGTACCCTCGACTACGGGCAGTACCTGTGCGGGAGCCATCGAAGCTACCTCGAATGCCTCGACATCACCGGTATAGGGCTCGGTCAGCGTGTGCCATGCCATGTCGGTAAGGCCGAACGACAACTGGCGGACGTTCGCATAGGCGGCCAGATAGTTCTGTGCGGCGACAATCTTCTCGACGAGTTCGGCCGGAATGGGCTCGCCCGTCTCGTAATGTTTAGCCCACAGGTCGAGATACTCCTTCTCGGTAGCCCAATTCTCCATGATCTGCGACGGGAGTTCGACAAAGTCGCGATATACGCTCGTACCGTTCAACGACTCGTACTTGCCCTCGCCCAGCATGCCGTGCAGTGCATGTCCGAACTCGTGTAGGAATGTCTGGAACTCGTCGAATGTCAGCAGCGAGGGTTTGCTCTCGGTGGGCTTCGTAAAGTTCATCACCAGCGACACGAGAGGACGGGTCTCCTTGCCGTCTACGATCTTGGCGCCGCGGAACTCGGTCATCCATGCACCGGCACGCTTCGATTCGCGCGGGAAGAAGTCGAGATAGAGCACCGCCATGAACTTGCCCTTGTCATCGGTAACCTCATAAGCCGTAACATCGGGGTGGTAAACCTGTATGTCGTCACGCTGCGTGAAGTTCAATCCGTAGAGCTTGTTTGCGAGAAGGAATACACCCTCCTTTACATTCTCAAGTTTCAGATAGGGCTTTACCAGCTCATCGTTGAGTTCATATTTCTCGTGCTTGTACTTCTCGGAGTAGTAAGCCCAGTCCCATGGCATCACGTCTCCCTCAAAGCCGAGCGAATGGGCATAGTCGTTGATCATTGCATAGTCCTTGTCGGCATACTCCTTGGTTTCGTCAAGCAGTTCGGCAAGGAATGCGTTCACGGTCTCGGTATTCTCGGCCATGCGGTTTTCGAGGACGTAATCGGCATAGCACTTGTAGCCCAGCAGGTTTGCGATTTTCATGCGCAGCTCGGCTATACGCTTGAGCGTGGCCGTATTGTCGAACTCGCCACCGAGGGCACGCGAGTTGCTTGCACGCCACAGCTGCTCCTTGAGATCGCGCTGCGTCGAATAGGTCATGAACGGCAGATAGCTCGGATACTGGAGCGTCACGGTCCAGCCCTTCTCCCCGCGGGCCTTGGCTTCGAGTGCCATGCTCTCCTTAACGAAATCGGGCAGTTCCGCAACCCTCTTCGGGTCGGTGATGTTGAGCGTGAAGGCGTTGGTCGCCGACAGCGAGTTCTGTCCGAACTTGAGCGTCAGGGCCGACAGTTCGCTCGTATATTCACGGTAAAGTTCCTTCTTGTCATCGGGAAGGTCGGCGCCGCTGCGTGCAAAACCCTTATAGGTATCCTCCAGCAGTTTCTTGTCCTCCTTCGAGAGGCCGAATCCCGGGTGCTCGTATACCGCCTTCACACGGGCGAAAAGTTCCGGATTCAACGCTATGTCGTTCGACAGTTCAGTCAGTTTGGGCTGAATATCGAGCGCTATCTGCTGCATCTCGTCCGAAGTGTCGGCTTCGAGCAGGTTGTAGAAAATGCCTTCGATACGGGCAAGAAGCGCACCCTGGCGTTCGAGCGCTACGATCGTATTGGCGAACGTAGGTTTCGCGGGGTTGTTCACTATGGCGTCAAGCTCGGCCCGAGCCACGGCTATGGCCGTCTCGAATGCGGGCATGTAATCGGTAACCTTGATCGAGTCGAACGGCGGTGTCTGGAACGGAGTGTCCCACTCGGCCAGCAACGGGTTCGACGTATCTATTTCGGGCAGCTGAGCTACCGGCATCGAATTGTCGGCGCAGCCTGCCGCAAAGGCTGATACATACATAAACATCAAAATTTTCGCTGTTGAGTTCTTGAAATTCTTCATAAATCTATCTTTTTACTGATTTCTTCTTCATAAGTTCGGGGGACTTGTTTTCGGCCGGGGCAACTTCCGGAGCCTGTTCCGGCTTTACGGCAGATTCCGGCCCCTCTTCCTCGTCCGGATCTGGACCGTTCCACAAGCCGCGGGCCTTCAGCAGCGCCGTCTTGTCGGGATCGGCACCGCGGAAAGCACGGTAGAGGTTCATACCGTCGTCCGAGCCGCCCTTTTCGAGCAGTTCGTGGCGGAAGCGGTCGGCCAGGCGTCTGTCGAACAGGTCGCCGCTCTGTTTGAAGGCCTCGAAGGCGTCCTTGTCCAGCACCTCGGCCCATATGTAGAAATAGTAGCCGGCCGAATAGCCGCCGTCGAATATGTGGCTGAAATAGGGATAGCGGTAACGCGGCTCGATCTGCGGAATAAGCCCGCGCTTACCGTTCAGCGACTCGTACTCGAAGGCATTGACATCTATCTCGCCGTCAAAGGCTGTCAGCGAGTGAATGTCGAGATCCGACAGGGCCGCTGCCACAAGTTCCGTCGTGGCAAAACCCTGATTGAAGAGGGCGCTGCGGCGCAGTTTGTCGACCAGCGTCTTCGGAATGACTTCACCCGAACGGTAATGCGTTGCGTAATATTCGAGCACCTCGGGTTCGAAGGCCCAGTTCTCCATGATCTGCGACGGGAGTTCGACGAAATCGCCCTCGACGCCCAGCAGCCCGTGATACCTCACGTCGGAGAAGAGGAAGTGCAGGGCATGGCCGAATTCATGGAAAAGCGTACCGGTCTCATCGACACTCAACAGTGCCGGGGCATCGTTTACCGGGCGCGTGAAGTTGCATACTATGCCCACGACCGGCGGTATGCGCTTGCCGTCGGCATCGTGCGACGGTTCACGGAAATACCCGCACCATGCCCCTCCGCTCTTGCCGGCGCGCGGGAAGAAGTCGAAATAGAGGATACCCAGCAGGGTCTCGTCGGTGTCGAGCACCTCGAATGCCGAGCACTCGTCATTGTATGCAGGGATCTTTACCGGGCGGAACGTAATGCCGTAGAGACGGTTTGCAAGGAAGAATATGCCGTGACGGACATTCTCGAGAGAGAAATATGGTCTCAACATCTCCTCGTCGAGCGAATAGTTCTTGCGGCGCACCTTCTCGGCATAATACCACCAGTCCCACGACTCGAACGTCGCCTGCGGATCGTCCTTTTTGAGCATCTCCTCCATATCGGCGAGCTCCTCACGGGCACGGTCGAGAGCCGGTGTCCAGATCTGTTCGAGCAGGTCATACACGGCCTTCTTGTCACCGGCCATCTGGTCCGATATCACATAGTCCGCATAGCAGTCATATCCGAGCAGGTGGGCCTTCTCCGTACGCAAACGTACGAAATCGTTTATGAGCTCCTTGTTGTCGTACTTGTCATCGTTGTCGCAGCGTTTCAGATAGGCCTTGTAGATCTGTTCACGCAGCGAACGGTCCTTCGCATAGGTAAGGAAAGGTATGAGGCTCGGCTTGTGCAGCGTGAATACCCACTTGCCCTTGCGGCCCATTTCGGTTGCGGTGGCGGCAGCGGCATCACGCACGTTCGACGGAAGCCCGTCGAGCTGCTTCGAGTTCAGTTCAAGCACGAAGTTGTTGTTCTCGGCCAGGAGGTTGTTGCCGAACTTGACGGCCGTCAGCGACAGTTCGCTGTTTATCTCCTTGAGCCGTTCGCGCTGTTCGTCGTCGAGCAGCGCCCCGGCACGTACGAACTTGTCGTAGGTCTTTTCGAGCAGACGCATCTGTTCGGCGTCCAGCCCGAGCGCCCCGCGCTTGTCATACAGGGTCTTGATCTTGGCGAAAAGCTCCTTGTTCAGGAGAATGCCGTCGTTGTGCGCCGACATCAGGGGCATAATGCGCTCCTGCGCCTTCTGCAGTTCGGCATTACGGTCGGCCGAACATACCATCTCGAAGGTCAGCGCTATGCGCGAGAGCATCTCGCCCGAGTTGTCCAGTGCCACTATCACGTTGTCGAACGTCGGTTCGTCGTTGTTGGAGACGATGGCGGCAATCTCGGCATCGTGCTGCGACATGGCATACTCGAGAGCCGGGGCATAATGGCGGCTTTCGGTCAGTTCGAACGGAGGTATGCCGTAAGGCGTGTCCCATTCGGCCGTAAGAGGATTTTGAGCGGGTTGGCCGCTGCGGTTGTTGCAGGCGAAACTCAACATGGCTGCAGATATTAAAATTACACGGAAGACTTTTTGCTTCATACGTTTTTCAAATAATCGTGTGTTAATAAGGTCAAAGATACGCAAAAAAATACATCGGAGCAAAACGGGACTGTCCGTTTTTTCGTCCTCACGCGTGTCATGGACGCTTCCGGCAGTCCGACAGAAGTCGAGAAGGCCGATAATATCGTCAACTTTTGCTAACTTTGCACCCGAAAACTGCAAATACAGTATCATGCAACTATTCTATGCCCCTGACATCGTACCGCCCGAGTACGTTCTCGACGAAGACGAATCGAAACACTGCGTACGGGTACTGCGCCTCGGCGTCGGCGACCGCCTGCACATCACCGACGGACGCGGCGAGCTGCATCTGTGCGAGATAACCGACGCCAACCCCAAGCGGTGCGCCGTCCGGGTCGTCTCGACCGAACACGAATTCGAGCGCATGCCGTACAGGCTCATCATGGCCGTCGCCCCGACGAAGAACATCGAGCGGTTCGAGTGGTTTGCGGAGAAGGCTACGGAGGTAGGCGTCAGCGAGATAATCCCGATCGAATGCGCCCATAGCGAACGCCGCATCATCAAGCGCGAACGCGAGGAGAAGGTCATAACGGCGGCCGTCAAGCAGTCGCTCAAGGCCTATCACCCGCTGCTGCACGACATGACGCCACTGCGCAAGGTGCTCGACATGCCTTTCGACGGCCGCAGGTTCATCGCCCACTGCGACAGGGCCAGGGGCGAGCGCGTCTATTTCCCGAAGGCCATAGCCCCGGGCGAGAACATCATGGTACTGATCGGTCCCGAGGGCGACTTCTCGCCCGAAGAGATCACGGCGGCCGTCGAGCGCGGATTCGTGGAGATCACGCTCGGACACCAGCGGTTGCGCACGGAAACGGCGGCCGTCGTGGCCACGGTCATGGCCGCCACCGCAAACGGAGAATAGATAAAACCAAAGTATACAGAGAATGAAAGTTCTGTTATCGCTCTTCCTGTCGTTCTTCAAGATAGGGCTCTTCACCTTCGGCGGAGGCTATGCGATGATCCCCATCATCGAACGCGAGATCATCGACAAACGCGGCTGGATCGAAAAGAAGGATTTCCTCGAACTGCTGACTCTCGCACAGTCGGCGCCGGGTCCCATAGCACTCAACTCGTCGGTATTCGTCGGCTACAAGATCCGCGGCTATGCCGGGGCCACGGCCGCGATCCTCGGCGTGGTCATACCGTCATTCGTAATCATACTGATCGTGGCCACCTGCTTTGCCGACATACGCACCAACCCCGTGGTCGACGCCGCATTCAAGGGCATGCGCCCGGCCGTCGTGGCACTGATCATAGCCCCGATAGCCGGTCTGGTCAAGGGTATGACATGGTGGATGCTGGCGTTTGCCGCTGTCATAGCCATGGTTGTATGGTATCTCGGCTTCTCGCCCATATACCTGCTTCTGGCGAGTGCCGCAGCCGGCATCATCTACACCGTAATAACAACCCGATTCGTAAAACGCAACAAGAAATGATACTGCTCGAACTCTTCGTAAGCTATCTGAAGATAGGATTCTTCGGTTTCGGCGGAGGCTACGGAATGCTTTCGCTCATACAGCACGAGGTTGTCGTGCAGCATCAGTGGCTCACGAGCGCCGAGTTTTCGGACATCGTGGCCATCTCGCAGATCACGCCAGGCCCCATAGCCATCAACTCGGCAACCTACATTGGATATACCGTAGCCGGATTCTGGGGTTCGCTCGTGGCGACGTTCGCCGTCTGCCTTCCGGCCCTGACACTGATGATCCTGCTGACGAAATTCTTCCTGAAGCTGCGCAACAACCCCTATGTGCACAATACCATAGAGGCCATGAAACCGGCCGTCATCGGCCTGATACTCTCGGCGGCACTGCTGCTGATATTCCCGGACACGAAGGAGGAGGCCAACTTCATCGATGCATGGAGCTGGATTCTTTTCGGAGGCTGCCTTGCCGGTTCCCACTTCAAGGTCAACCCCATATTGATGATCGTACTGTCGGCGGTTGCCGGCATACTGATATACTACGTCTTCTGACGTAAGGGATCCGCGCGTCACGTCAGAGCATTGCAACGGAGGCCCCCGCAAACAGCATCATGAGGAATGCCGCAAGGAAGAACACGCCCAGCACGCATACGAACGTACCGAGACAGCCCCAACGCTCATTGCCGTCGGGCAGAGAGTCGGAGAGCAATACGCATATAAGTCCGACCACGGGCGTGAATATCAGGCTCAGCAGGAACGACCAGCCGAAACCTATTTTGCGGCGGCGGCCCACAAGGCCGACCAGTACAGAGAGCAGACACCCGCTCAAAACACCGAAAACGACAGTAAGGAAAACCATATAATCACTTTTTATCAGGGTTCAACACCAACCCGTCACCGCACAAGACGGTAATAGGTTCCAAGCGGCAGCTGCTTGGCGAAATTATCCTCGAAATAGAGTTCGCCGAACGACTCGTCGGCCGGGACGCCGAATGACTGATGTACGGCCGTGCGGGCTATCATCGACGACAGTCCCATCGAATAGAGGTTCAGCACCAGGAATGCCCCCTTGCTTTCGAGCAGCGCCGCGCAGCACTCCAGCATCTCGCCGATGTTGTCTTCGAGCACCCATTTTTCGCCGTTGGCACCGCGCCCGTATGCCGGAGGGTCAAGTATTATGCCGTTATAGCGGTTTCCGCGTCGCACCTCGCGGTTGACGAACTTCAGGGCGTCCTCGACAATCCACCTTACGCCGTCGAGACCGCTTGCCTCCATGTTCTCGCGGGCCCATGTGACCACCTGCTTCACCGAATCGACATGCGTGACCTCGGCCCCGGCGGCACAGGCCGCAAGCGTCGCACCGCCGGTATATGCGAAGAGATTGAGCACACGCGGCTTCATACCTTGCGAGCAGAGTTCGCGGGTACGGTCGTATATGAAATTCCAGTTCGACGCCTGCTCGGGGAAGATGCCCACATGCTTGAACGACGTGAGTCCCAATCGCATGCGCAACAGCATATCCCTGTATTTGTACTCCACGCTCCAGCGCGACGGCACACGCGGTTTCAAGCGCCACTCGCCACGCTCGTCGCTGCGCGCATCGCGCAGGAAAGAGGCATCGGCACGCCGCTGCCACTCCTCCTCCGGGAGAGTGCGGTGCCACACGGCCTGCGGCTCGGGACGGCGCGTGACATAGCGGCCGAAACGTTCGAGTTTCTCGAAGTCTCCCGAATCCAGAAGTTCGTAATCCGCGAATTGCGGAGTAAGTTCCATTCTCATATCTTTCTGTTGCGTTTTGTACAGTCCGTAAGGCTCATCTCGCATCTGTTGCAGTCGAAGCCCAGCAGATAGCGGTGCGAGCCGTGTTCAATGTAAAGGTCACCGCGCAGCGACGGGTGTTCGCGCAGGCACTGCCCGATCTCGCGGCGCAGGCAGTAGCTCGTACGCATGACGCGCTCCCCGACCGTCGTATCGCGCAGGTCGAGGCCGCGTTCGATCTCCACGACGCCATGGTCACGGTAAAACTCCCCGGCAAGGCGGTTCGTAACGTTATCCTGTGCCGCGAGCCGTTTTTCGGGATATGGCACCTGGCGCCGCTCCACAAACGGTTCGTGGCGGCGCGGCATCGCCACCCTCTTCAAACGCAGGGCTTCGAGACCTTCGCGGCGCATCTCGCCAAGAAGCGAAGCCCGCACGAAGAATCCGCCGTTCACGACATCGACGCTGCGTACCGAGAATATCGTATCGCCGCTCTTCGAGACCTGTGTCCGCAGCGTATCGTCCATCTTCGCCGCATCGGCAGCCCTCTCGAAAGGAGCGTCGCGCCGCACCTCGACGGCAATACCCTCTTCGTCCGCAAACCGCATCACGACGGCATCGGCCGTAACCTCAACTTCGGCGTCGACATCTATCGTACGGCGTATGCGGCTGCGTTCGACAGCACGGTTGAAGCGGTTGTCATAGTTGCGGAAGACCCTGGCCCCGACCGTTACGCCCTCCATGCGGTTGGGGCGTATAACCGCGCCGTCGCACCCGTTTACGTTCGTTCCGACCATGCCCTGCGATGTCAGCAGGCATATTCCGTCACCCGCTTCGGGCAGCGTCCTGCCGTCGATGCGAAAACCGCCGTTTCCGACTGAAACGACACGCCCGAGATACTCGCCGACCGCTTTGGGCGTATCGAACGACGCTACCCCGGCACGCTTGCCGTCAAGGAAATACTCCGATCCGCCGCGCGTAAAACTCTTTGCCGGATCGGGATCGAACTCCACACGGCTACGCCCGACCGACGCCCGCACGAAACCTTCGCGTACGGCCATCGCGGCATCGAGCTCACGACGGTAGTAGCTCACGACATTGCGCACATAGCTCCGCTCCTTGAGCCTTCCCTCGATCTTGAACGACGTGACACCCGCATCAAGCAGGTCGCCAAGACGCCCTCCAAGCGAGAGGTCGAGCAGTGAAAGCAGGTGTTTGCCCCTGATTATGACGTTGCGGTCGGCATCGGTAAGGTCATACGTCAGGCGGCACGGCTGGCTGCATGCCCCGCGGTTGCCGCTGCGCTCGCCCATCGAACGCGACAGGAAACAGCGCCCGCTGTGGCCGACGCATATCGCCCCGTGGACAAAAAATTCGAGGTCCGCGTCGGTGGCGGCACGTATGGCCCGTATATCGTCGAGAGAGAGGGCGCGTTCGAGAATTATGCGCGAAAATCCGCAGCGTGAAAGGAACGAAGCCTGTTCGGGCGACATGTTGCACATCTGCGTCGAGGCATGCAACTCGGCACCGAGTCCCATGCGGCAGTAGGCCATGTCCTGCACGATGAGCGCATCGACTCCCGATGCGACGACCTGCTGCGCCTGCACGCGGGCCTCTTCGATCTCATCGTCGAAAAGCAGCGTATTGAGCGTGGCATATACGCGCACGCCGTACTGGTGGGCATACTCCACGGCACGGGCCACGTCATCGAGCGAGTTCGAGGCGGCATACCGCGCCCCGAATTTCGTGGCACCGATATATACGGCATCGGCACCGCAGTCGACGGCGTCGACGGCCGAAGCATAGTCACGGGCCGGAGCCAGCAGTTCGATTCTCTTCACGTCGTTGAATTTTCCACAAAAATACGAAAGTTATCGCAAATCAATAACACGGAATATTATTTGCCTGCCGCAGTGAAACATTTACTGCATTTTTTATATTTTTGCAGATTGTAACAGTCGGACTGTATAAAATACGAAATATTATGCTGACACTCAAACAACTCAGGGACGACAAGGCTGCGGCCATACGCAAGCTCGCCAAGAAAGGCGTCGACGCCGCCCCGATAATCGACAAGATCGAGGAGCTCGACGACCGCCGCAAGGCCATACAGCAGGAGCTCGACAACTGCCTGGCCGAGCAGAACAAGGCATCGAAGGAGATCGGTGCACTCATGGGCCAGGGCAAACGCGAGGAGGCCGAGGCGAAAAAACGCTTCGTAGCCGAACTCAAGGCCCGCTCCACACAACTCGACGCCGAGCATCAGTCGGTATCGAACGAGCTGCAGGCACAGATCGTCCTGCTGCCCAACTTCCCCGCCGACATCGTACCCGAAGGCAAGACCGCCGAGGACAACCTCGTGGTCAAGCTCGTCGAGAGCTACACGCCGCTGCCGGAGAATGCACTGCCCCACTGGGAACTCGCCAAGAAGTACGACATCATCGACTTCGACCTGGGCGTCAAGCTCACGGGAGCCGGCTTCCCCGTGTACAAGGGCAAGGGAGCCCGTCTGCAGCGCGCTCTGATCAACTACTTCCTCGACTGCAACACCAAGGCCGGCTATCTTGAGGTCGAGCCGCCGGTAATGGTAAACGAAGCATCGGGCTTCGGCACCGGCCAGCTTCCCGACAAGGAGGGACAAATGTACCACGCCGAAGTAGACAACTTCTATCTCGTTCCCACGGCCGAAGTTCCCGTCACGAACATCTACCGCGACTGCATACTCGAAGAGAAGGACTTCCCCGTGAAGATGACGGCCTATACCCCGTGCTTCCGCCGCGAAGCAGGTTCCTACGGCAAGGACGTGCGCGGACTGAACCGTCTGCACCAGTTCGACAAGGTCGAGATCGTGCAGCTCTCGCTGCCCGAAACATCGTACGAGGCTCTTGACGGAATGGTGGCGCATGTCGAGTCGATTGTCCGTTCGCTCGGACTGCCATACCGCATACTGCGTCTCTGCGGCGGCGACATGTCGTTCACATCGGCGCTGACCTACGACTTCGAGGTCTACTCCGAGGCACAGAAGCGCTGGCTGGAGGTTTCGTCGGTATCGAACTTCGAGTCGTTCCAGGCAAACCGTCTGAAGCTGCGTTACAAGGACGCCGACAAGAAGATGCGCCTTGCCCACACGCTCAACGGCTCGTCGCTGGCGCTGCCCCGTATCGTGGCCGCCCTGCTCGAAGACTTCCAGACCCCAGAAGGAATCAAGATCCCCGAGGTGCTTGTACCCTACACGGGCTTCGACATGATAAAATAGGCCGGCAGAGTATCACGGCGGCAATGCCGGCGCGACTGCGGCACAACAGGAACACGAGTTTTGCATTTTGGGTGCGAAACTCGTGTTTTTGAATAAAAAATTCATATATTTGCGAAGACTTTTACATAAAACAAAACAACAATGGCTTACAAAATTTCAGACTCTTGCGTCGCATGCGGCACCTGCATCGACGAATGCCCCGTTGAGGCTATTTCGGCAGGCGATATCTATGTAATCGACCCCGAGAAGTGCATCGACTGCGGTACCTGCGCCGGCGTTTGCCCCAGCGAAGCTATTCACGCAGAATAACGGAGGACAAGACGAAAAACACCCGCATTCCGGTCGGAATGCGGGTGTTTCGTTTTCAAGACAAATGCGTCTCCCGACCGTAATCGGGAGACGCATCGTTCCATGAGCAAAACATTCGTTACTTTAATAGTGCCCTTGTCGAATGTTCGGCAACTTTGCGCATGGGTTTCAAATCGACAGATCCGACATTGCGTACGGCCTTTCTGTCGAGATCGAGCTTGCGGACCTTCAGAGCCTCACGTCCGGCAGTATGCATTGCGCGGGCAAGGCTGCTGTGCCAGATCGAAGGCACGCCCTTGCGTACAGACGAAGAGGCGGCTGCAGTAGTGGAGAATTCCGTCTTGACCATTCCTGCCGTGATAGTTCCGTCGGCGGTCATTCCGTAAGCATAGGCTACATAAGCGGTAGAGGGGTCCAGTTCGGGAAAATCATACGTCTGATATCCCGCAGAAACCATGGCCTCATAAACAGCCGATATGGACATACCGTAATTTACCGCAAGGTAATCCATATAATCAAGGTCATCGTAGATATACTCCACGTCCGAAGAGAAGGACTGGTAGTACTCCTTGTCGATAAGGCTGTAATAGTACGACGCTTCGTTATCGGCCGGGGTTACGGCAAACGTTGCGCCCGACGATGTCACGTTCGATATTGCGAGTTCGGCATCGAGCGGAGCTATCGACGCGCTGATCTCGGCACGCGCCAGCGTCGTCACCTTGTCGGACACATAGCAATCCGATATGACATTGCCCTCTTCGTCAATGGCGGCGGCAATCAGACGATAGTCGGTCGACCAGTCAAGATACGTGGACCCGGCACTCTCCTCCCCATACGAAGAGAGGGTATATGCGATATCGGCCACGGTGAAATCATACCCGTAGTAATCCGAATAGTAATCGGCATAATACTGGAGTTTGTCCGCAATAAGTTTCGGGGCGCTCTCAACGGTACCTCCTGCCGCCAGGTACTCGGCATCGGTAAAGATATCCCAGAAATATGCGGCATTGTCATCGGAAGGAGTAACCGTAACGGCAAGGGCCGACGCCATTACATCATCTACGGTAGACGTAAAGGTCATGTCGGAGGGATCGGTCGTACCCGATGATTCGCCGGTGGTGGTGAAGAACTCCTTGTAGACCTTCGTGGTAGCCTCGCCGTCTTCATATCCTATGACTACGGCACAGTATTCCGTACCGGGCTCGCACCAGCCGGTATAGTCGATCGTACTGTCGCCGGAACAAAGGGCCCACTCGATATAGTCGCCATACGATTCAACTACAGCCTGGAATATCTCCTCATCGCTTGCCCCTTCGATAGACGATGCTTCGAGCAGGTCGGCGTAATATATGTTGTAATTGGAGGTCGTCACCTCGACAACCGCACCGGAGTCCGAGATATTGGAGACAACCTGCTTGATCTCATTATCCGACGGGGATACCGACGCCGATGTTACGACTTCGACCGAGAAGACATCTGAGGTCTTTTCGCCGGCGGCACTAACGCCGAAGGCAACGACGGTATACGATGTTCCCTTGTCCAACAAACCGTACAGGAACGAATTGAAGACCTTCGTACCCGAATACACCAGATCGGGATCCGTCCAGTCGGCATCATATTCATTCTCCATGTCAATCATGGCCTGTGCCACCGCGTCGAAATCGATATTGCCAGCCCCGTCGCCAAATGTGGAAACAAGATATTCCGTATCGGCCAGACCAACGTAATAGCCGCCGATCTCCTCGCCGGCAACTGTCTCTACGGCAAAAGAGACGGCGCGAGTCTCCTTGACGGTCATACCGATCTCATCGGGAGCGACTGTTTCGCCGCCAGGTACTGTCACACCATCTTTCGAATCGCACGCCGCGAACAGAAAAGAAACGGCGGACAACGCCGCCGCGAAGTAGAGTTTTACCTTCATACTCGATTAAATTAAACGTATAAACTTATATATGAATTCACTGCTGTCCGGAGAAATTTTACCATAAAGTAGGTTGCTCGACAGAACCCGCCTCCGGAACACAAACGGGAGTTGTCGGCTGATTATAAATTTCACGGATATCCGCCCTCTGGAAGAGGACTTGTCCGATTGAGTTAGAGATAGAATGAAGACTTGGATCCAACCCGTATCGCTTCTTCGCAATGATGAGCAGAAGATAGTCACAAATGGCTATCCATATCTGCGTGTACACGGCGTTCTTGGAAGTGCCGTAGAAAGTCTTGATGTGAAGATGCTGCTTGATCCATTTGAAGAACAGTTCTATCTGCCAGCGTTCA